>Ga0209335_10000020_pt1 | contig 125174 bp, 118 predicted proteins | sample COG_09_FD_184753 | JGI IMG/M metagenome (GOLD analysis project Ga0209335, IMG submission 184753) | Pelagic Microbial community sample from North Sea - COGITO 998_met_09 (SPAdes) (version 2) | ecosystem: Environmental > Aquatic > Marine > Neritic zone/Coastal water | place: Helgoland, sampling...
GCATAAACGGGCTGCGAAAGTATTATAATAGAGGCAAAAGCCCCAATAATTTTTAGCGTTTTCATTTTTCTTTTCCTTTTTTTATAAAACTCAAAATCTTACAATCCAATTGGCAAGCCATTCTTCATGTTCAATTGTATAACCAAGCTCGAGCATTTGTACGCCTTTGAAAAGACGAACAAGAGGAGTAGTTGTTGTAGGTTTATTACTTTCAGGGTGATTTTCTACTTGGACCATTAGCCATGTGTGCAAGTCACCGTAATTTCCAATATAAGGTGCAATACCTAATCGACCGCTATGATGAATACTTTGATTGTCAGCATAATCAGTTGCACGAATTTTGTATTCAGTGAACCATCGTCGTGTTTCCCAATCCATTGCGAGCTCAGTAAATCCAGCTATTTGAGCACCATTTTTACCGAAAGGTTGAGCTTGCCCAACTCCTGCTTTGACATAGAAGTTTGCTTGAGATTTTCGTCCATTCCAACGTTTCACAAGACGGTTATATTGAACTCCTGTAAAAGTAATATCTTCTTGCCAGTTTCTTTCTATATACATACCAATTGAGTCTGATGCAGTTGGTGAGTAATGAGCATGAATAGACGAATAACTCCCATTGCTTTTTTGCATAAATGTCCATCCACCCGGATAGGAAACTGGTCGTGCATGTACTGTTCCACTTAATGAAACTATAATAACTAGTATTAGCACTAAGCGGAAAGCCATTACTTCTTTCGTCCCCCTAATACGGCTACAAGTTCTTCAACTTTTTCGCGGCGTTGTTCTATATCTTTTGATTTTAAGGCGGTTTCAACGCAAGTATCTAAATGATCATCAAGAACTATAGCCTCTAGGCTTGTTAATGCTGATTTAATGGCTTGGATTTGCCTTACGACATGAATGCAATAGCGGTTTTCATCAATCATCTTAGCAACACCTTTAACTTGGCCCTCAATACGGGCTAGTCGTTTGCGTGATGCTATATTTGTTTCTTGTCTCATATATTATACCCCCTGGGGGTATATGCCTTAAGTTATTCTATATGTAAATATTTATTTGCACTCAGCTATTTAAAGAATTTAGGTCCCGCGATTCTTACAAAAGAACTGGAGAAAACAATAAGGGCTGTGAGGAGTAATCTTTTTATCTTCTACCCTTAACAAGAGACTAGTGGCTTGCCAAGGACGGGGTAGTGGTGCGAAATGCATATAGATTTGTTGTTAGTTCCAGCCTTTGGTCCATTTGAAACTATAGGCATAAAAGAATCCGCATATGGCTAGTCCAATACTCCATCCCGCCAGAACGTCTGTAAACCAATGCACGCCGAGTAAGAGTCGGCTTAATCCAATTAGAATGGGTAAGCAGGCGGTGATTAACAGAATAGTAATTCTTCCTTTGCTTATTTTTAGCATGGAAAAAATAAGTAATGCACCGAGGATATACACTACTGTAGAACGCAAGGCGTGCCCGCTGGGAAAAGCAGGGCTCACGGCGTGAATGAGATGGTAGGCTTCATCTGGACGTGCCTTGCCAAAGATGTGCTTTAAGCCGCTGGATAGTCCAAATGATAGAGCGACGGCTACAAACCAAACTAGGGACAGCTTGTAGCTTTTCTTAAAAATAAGAAAAGCGAGCACACATAAACCTATCAGAATAAGCGTTAGGCCATCCCCTAAATGTGTAATGAAACGCGTTAAATCTAAGATGAAGTTACTATCGGTTTTTTCTAAGCGAAAGTTATCCAAAACCCATTGATTAATGGAACTAATACCAAACATTAGCGATACTCACAAAGATGAAGAAATGTGGATCATAACATGGGTCATATTTAGATTAGTAATAAATTATACTATACAAATCAATGTTTTAGTTACTTGTTCTGGAAGTGAGGATGAACATAGAACTGCTGTTCTCCAGTGTTTGTAGATACCCTTTAATATACTGTTTTTATTGCATTAAATAACTATATTTGTTTGTGAGTGTCCGTTGCTATCCGTGTATATCCATGCTAAAAAGGGGTTTCTTAGACTTCTGTACTTGTGGAAATAAACAGGAGTGCCTGTCGTGTAGAATAGACATGGCTGCCGGTGCCTTAATCGCTTTTAGAGAAGCAGATTATAAAATAATAAGAGGTAGTGCCAATAACTATAAAGCTGAGACTGTAAGGAAAACTAAACAACGATTCCATGAGATATATGGGATTGAAATAAGTGACAGAATGATACGAACTGCACTGTCAAAGCTACCCGATTTCCATAAAAGTGAACTCGAAAAACCTGACCCTAGCTGAGTTCTTTGATTAATGGCCTGAGCCACAAACATAATAATCAAACTTCTGCGAACCTTAGAGATTAGCATTTATGGCTGTGATATCGCTATGACCGTGACTTATTAACAGGCGCACTCTCGATAATTAGGGTCAGCTTATAGCCTTACCTTGTTTCGCAATTGCGGCCTTAACACGCGCGGGTTACACTTCATGAGGTTGAGTATTCATCCTATTATACATTTGAAGTGATGAATTAATGGCACGACCCCAACCTAGACGTCTTAAAGTTATAAAAAGCGAACGCCTTACACCAAATATGCACCGCATAACTTTGGGCGGCGGCGGATTAACGGGTTTCCCGCAAGATCAAGACGGCGCCTATATAAAGTTCATGCTTCCTACAGCTAAAGGCCAAAAACCTATTGTTCGAACCTATACCGTTAGACGCCAATTAGAACACGGTCTGGAGATTGATTTTGCCTTGCATGGAAAGACTGAGGTTTCAGGACCAGCTACGCAATGGGCCCTGGATGCAAAACTAGGAGATGAGGTTTTGGTTAGCGGGCCCGGCCCAGCTAAGCCCTTACCCGAAGGCTCCGGCCCATTTTTACTGGTCGGCGATATGACAGCCTTACCGGCTATTTCCGTAAATTTGGAATTTGCGCCGCAGGAGGCCCAAGGACATGTCATTATTCTCATCCGTGATGAGGCGGATAAACAGGCGCTTAACATGCCCGACAATATGACGCTTGAGTGGATTGTAGAGAGTAAGCTTGGAGCCAATCCAGAGCTCTTAGCGCAGGCTGTTCGCCGCCTTCCTAAAATACAGGGCTTTACCTATGCGTGGGTGGCCTGCGAGTTTGAGGCGATGAAATTACTCCGGCAATATTTACGCGTAGAGCAGCAATTCGGAAAAGAGCGGCTCTATATTTCTAGCTATTGGAAACGGGGTTTGGTCGAAGATGAGCATAAAAACATTAAACGCGCTGACGCAAAAACTAACTCATAATTTGGGCCACCTCGATGGATTGGATACAATATTGGTTTATGTTTCCCGTTGCTATCATGGTGTCGACATGTGCGATGATGTCAGGGATCGGCGGCGCGGCCCTTTTCATACCCATTTATGTGCTGATATTTCCATTATTAGGCCCAGAATACCCTTTTGAGACAACCGTTCTCGCGGTAATCGTCTCGCTTATTACAATGAGCTTTAGTTTCGCGTCAGGTGTCAGTGTCTATGCCGCCAAACGTCTGATAGATTACAAATTAGCCCTTGGGTTTCTGATGATTTCAATCCCAACAGCTTTAATAGCCTCACTCTTAGCTCCGTCTCTTGATGATCGCATTATTCTAACACTTTACGCGCTCTTAGTGTTAGGTGTCGCGGCAAGTCTATATCGCCCCAAACCTGCCACAGAGACTATGCCTATGAGGAAATCGAAATGGATAATGACCAGTATTGGCGGTTTTACAACAGGGTCCGCCTCTGTGGGGATTGGCGAAGTGGTGATGCCGCAACTCATATCAAGGCGCGTCAATAGCGCCGTCGCTGCAGGGACATCTGTCTTTGTTGTCTTTTTAACTGTACTCGCCTCATCACTGACCTTGGGGTTTCAGTTAAGCCAGCGCACAGATGTAGCAATTCCATGGAATCTTATTTGTTACACCGTGCCCGGCGTTCTGATTGGCTCGCAAATTGGACCCCGTCTACAAGGCCTCATACCTAAAAGAACGTTTGAGCTGGCTATAGCCGCGCTCTTTATCGTTATAGCGGTTGCAACATTATTGGTCGTATTAATGAGACTGAGCTAACAGGGCTATGTCGCAATGGAATGAAATTTCTGGCCGTGGCTATCAAGCGTCACGCCGCTTTGCACGTCTTCCAACGCTTCTCGGTGACATTTTAAGTAAAAGTCCAGACTTTTAGGCGGAGGCGCATCTTTGTGAAGTGTGAGTCCAAGTGGCCAATTATCCCGGTCCAATGGGAAGGGTAGCAAAGTCAAAAAGCCCTGTGTTTGTTCATAATGCGTCTGATATTTCGTGCCCATCATGACCGCTTCACTCGACATTAGAATGCCACGAAGGGAGGTAATTGATACAGACTCAATCCATATTTTTTCTGGATATACACCTGACTCATTTAGCCGTTTTGTAAAAACTTCACGCGCTGGTGTTCCTGAAACCGGGAAGACCCATGTCACGTCATTTAAGTCTTCCTTTGTGACGGCATTTTTTTTAGCCAAAGGATGGTGAGCCCCTGCGACGACGTACACTTGATCTTCTGCAAGGACCTCAGTTTTTAACCCATCAGTGTTGACCCCTGACCGGGTCCCGCCAATAATCACGTCCAGTTCTCCGCTTAAGAGATCTTTTTCCATTTCCGGGTAAGGTCTTGTATCGACATGAATACTAATCTCGGGATGGGTTTTTGCGAGTTTCGCTAATGCCACTGGCAGCACATAGGATTGCATCGACGGCAAACTTCCGATCCGAAGCAAACCGTCATGTTGACCACGAATAGTTTTAATATCATCTACGATATGACGCAGCTGCGAGAGAACTAATTTTACCTGTTGGCAAAGAACTTCTCCAAATCCAACAGGAATAATCCGGCCGTTAGGCAAGCGGGCAAAAAGCGGTATATCTAGTGTATTTTCGAGTTCATTGATTGATTTATATATAGCCGACGTCGACAACTTACCTAGCTGCGCCGCAGCTTCAATGCTTTCGGTGTTAGAGAGCAAAGCGAGTTGTACCAGTCTTTTGGTTGCGATATCCATCGTAAATAATGGAATATTATTGATTTTCTTAGGACGTTTATGTGTCAGTTGATAAGACTTGGAGAGCCGAGAAAAAATGTCCGATATCACCTTGGCTCGCGTTAAAAGCGCATTACCTTCATCGGTGGGGTCAAAGCCCGAACTAGCACGATTAAAGATTTTTGTTGCGATTTGCCTTTCTAAATCTCTTAGTGATTTACTCACAGCTGTTCGAGAGCGCAGTAAGAGATGAGAGGCTTTAGTCACATTGCCAACTTCAGCCAAGCATAGGACCACTTTCAGATGCCTAAGGCTGATTGATGTCGATATGTCAGGCGTCATATTTTAGCTCTTTCCAAGATCTTCATAACACGTCACACCACTAAAATGAAATGGTTAGGCTTAGAGTTGAACCGTTACCCATTTAAGCTCTGTCATGGCTTCAAGATCGGCATCTGTTCCTTCACGTCCCACACCACTCTCGCCATTGCCCCCAAAGGGAACATGAGGTTCATCATGAACAGTCGGCCCGTTAATATGGCACATACCAGCACCCGTATTTTTAGCAAAATCGAGCGCTTTGTTTATGTCATTTGTAAAAATTGCTGAAGCCAATCCGTAAGGCGTGTCATTGGCTTTCTCCAAGCCTTCCTCATAAGATTCGATGGGGTAAATCGCTGTCACGGGTCCGAAGGTTTCTTCCTTACAGACAATCATTTCTTCCGAAATGTCCGTCAGAACTGTCGGCTGACAGCGATTGCCCTCCCATTCACCGCCTGTCAAAACAGTGGCGCCTTTTTTCACAGCATCCTCGATATGTTCGCGAACGCGGTTGCGTTGACGTTCTGATATAATGGGGCCAATAACGGTATTAGGATCCCGTAGATCTCCTCTGCCAATCTTTGATGCGATAAAGGCGAATTTCTCGGCGAACGCGTCATAGAGGGGCCGTTCAACATAGAAACGGCTAGATCCAATACAGGCCTGTCCAGAGTTCATGAATATTGACTTCACAGCGATTGGAACGACTTTTTCCAAATCCGCATCTTTGAGAATGACGGTTGGGCTCTTGCCCCCGAGTTCCAAGGTTACAGGCGTTTTATTCTTGGCGCATAATTCATTGATGTGTTGCCCGACAACGGAAGAACCGGTGAAGGTTACGAAATCGACGTCTTCATGTCCTGTCAGGCTATCTCCGATTTCATGACCGTAGCCTGTGACCACATTAAAGGCTCCGGCAGGAATCCCAGCCTCTTCATAAATTTCGGCAATGATAATTGCCATCTTCGGTGCCATTTCAGACGGAAGCAGCACAACAGTATTGCCGAGTGCCAAAGCATTGGCTGTCAAGCGTGTGCCTTTAATGAAAGGGACATTAAAAGGCGTAATGCAAGCTATAACGCCGCGCGGGCTACGAAAGGACATAGATAATTTGCCCGGTACGTCAGATGGAATAGTTTCCCCGCGCACTTGCCGCGCCAGACCTGCTGCGGCACGCGTCATAGACACACCTTTTTTAAATTCAAACATGGCCTTCGCAAAGGGGGAGCCAACCTCATCAATCAGGCAATCGAGTATGTCGTTTTTTCGACGTTCCATAATCTCCGCAGCTTTTATCAGCCACGTCTCTCGCTCATTAGGTGTCGTATTTTTAAAACCCGGAAATGCGGCCTTGGCTGCAGATACCGCGTCCCGCATATCAGCTTCGGTGCCTTTGGCGGCCATGGCGTAAAGGCTATCGTCCAGCGGGTTCAAAACCTCAAATGTTGTTCCGTCAGACGCATCCTGCCATTTACCATCAATCCATAATTTCATCGCGTCCATAATTATATTTCCTTAGGTCCGTTTTCTAAAATCAGATGACCAAAGGCTGTATTAGACATCGGAACATGATAATGGCGATGAAGTTCTGTCACATCGTCATTTAGTGCGCCTCGCATAATTAGCCACATGACAAGCTCAATGCCTTCTGATCCGGCTTCCCGCAGATATTTTTCGTGCTCAATGGCGACTAATTTTTCAGGGTTCGGGCCAAAATTATCTAAGAACATCTTATCAAATTCTTGATTTACAAGTCCTGTTCTAGGACCTTGGAGTTGATGTGACATCCCTCCTGTTCCAAAGACAACGACTTTTAAATCTTCAGGATAAGATTCCACCGCCTTACGAATAGCGCGGCCTAAATTATAGCAGCGGTTTCCTGTTGGCGGAGGATATTGAATAACATTAACAGCCAGAGGAATAACAGGACATGGCCAGTCTTCAGGCTGCCCAAACATCAACGACAAAGGCACAGTGAAACCATGGTCAACATCCATCTTGTTCACTATTGTAAGGTCGAACTCATCCAAAATTGCAGATTGTGCAATATGCCAGGCCAGTTTTGGGTGTCCTTTTGTGACAGGAACTTTTCTTGGCCCCCAGCCTTCATCTGCACTAGCAAATTCTTCCGCGCAGCCAAGCGCGAAGGTTGGTATCATCTCAAGGGAAAACGCACTGGCATGGTCGTTATAAACAAGAATAATGACATCGGGTTTTTCTTTTTCGATCCACTTTTTAGAATATTCAAATCCCTTAAAAAAGGGAACAAAATACTCTTCTTCTGTCATGCCTTTATCGATAGCAGCTCCCGCCAACGGGACGTGAGACGTGGCAACACCTGCAGAAACATAAGCCATATTATTTATTTTCCCAATCTGATAGATACATATTTCCTTCTGGAGATCGCCCGCCTGACAGCATCATGTCGCGGTGTACATCGCGCGGCGTGCCCGACATTGCAGCATAAGCTGCCTCGTAAGGTGTACCGTCAGCAGCTGCTAATTTAAGCGTATAATACACATTACCGCCTTCTTCGAGCATACCGTTCCAGTCACGATTTTTAATAACTCTGCGCTGAGCCTCTGTGAGTTTAAACTTATCCATATAAGCTTCTTCATCAGCTTTCATCGCCTCACGATTTTCAGGTTTAATGAGAGACATCATCAGCATATTCAGATGATAGCCCTTACGAGAATGTTGCGCATCGAAGACAAAAGTTCCCGGAATGTCGTTATAAGTTCTTGGGTTTTGGGGGTTGTTCGTCATCTTTTACTCCAAAGTCGATGTTTTGATGTCATCACCAATGAGGATTTGAAAAAGATCATTTCCAACTTCCACGCGCCCAGCATAAGTTTCGGCTGTAACCGTGAGCAAACTGGATCTATCTTTTGGTGTAATGCGTGTATGATAATAAACAGCAAGACCCGGGGTAATTTCCGCAAATATATTCGCCGCCTGCTCAGCTGTTGTATGGATACCCACGATAGATTTAAATTGTTCATCAGTAAAATTCGTTCTGATATACTCAACTATTGCGGGTGACATGACTTCATGGAGAACCACATCTGCACCTAGAGAATTTTTAACAAGGTTCTCAGATGGTTTCGTGTCACCAGATATGACTACAGACCTACCCGCATAATCAATTCTATAACCAAAGGCTGGATCAACGGGTTTGTGATCTACCAAAAATGCCGTGACTTTTACGCCGTCTTGTTCGTGAACAATCTGATCTTCAGTCATATCCGTCATGGTTAAGGCAATTCCATCAGTTGTTGCCGGAAGGCCTTTTTTTAGGCGAATATTGATATCCTCGCTAAATGCTTCTTTTAGATGGGTGAAAAACCGTTTGGTTCCCGTTGGTCCGTAAACCTGAAGCGGGTCATTACGCCCTTGGGTCCAGCCATTCATCCAAAGGTCATCAATACCGACAATGTGATCCGAATGCAGATGCGTTAGAAAAAGGTTTTGAACATCTGTAATTAGGCGCCGATTGACTTGAGTCAGCCGCGTTGTACAGCCACGGCCGCAATCAAATAGCAAGTCTTGTCCGCCCGCTTGAACAAGAATTGAAGCCCCAAACTGATCCGCTGTCGGGATAGGTGTTCCGGATCCTAAAACGGTCACCAGTATTGAGTTCTCACCGGCCTTGAGTGGATCAGATTTTTCCTCAACTTTAGCCGCGATTTCAGCCTTAAACTTAGCGAGGGGCTGAGACGTTTCCGCAGTGCAAGCTATTAAAAACAACAAAGCCGTTACAGCGGCTCCAAACGAGTTCAATATGTTTAAGGAAAGTTTCATTTTCCACCTTAGTGATTAAGTGCGCCGCCATCGACATTTACACTTTGCCCCGTAATAAAATCGCTGTCTTCGCTGGCTAAAAACAAAAGTGTTCCTAAAACATCCTCAGGCAGCATTTCACGAGAAATAGCCCGCATCGCCAGTGTTGGCGCTTTAGCTCCGCCAAGCATTTTCTGGTTCGCTTTAACGCCTTCGGTCTCCGTCAATCCAATGATGATCGTATTTGCCTGAATATTATCCTTGGCAAGTTCACGGCTTAAGGCTCGGGTTTGGGCCAAAATAGCCCCTTTAGAGGATACATAGTGCAAAAACATCGGCGCGCCCCTCAAGACAGTCCCGGAGGAGATATTGATCACCTTTCCGCGCCCGACTTTTTGCATACTTGGCAGCACAGCCTTAACCGCTTGGAAAGGACCACGAACATTGACTCGCATAACCAGATCCCACTCATCTTCCGAGATTTGCGTGAAAGGTTTCATTTCAATGCTGGCAAAAACGGCTGCATTATTCACTAATAACTCAACCGGTCCAAAAGCTGTTTCTGCCGCTTCAACCATAGCTTCCAAAGATACATTGGACGTCACATCTGTTTTGAGGCCTATAGCTTCACCACCCGCTTTCTTAATGGCATCGACAACTTCACTTGTATCCTGAATGTCGGTTACAACGACTTTTGCGCCCTCAGCCGCCAAACACTCCGCATAAGCTCTACCTATACCTTGGGCTCCACCTGTGACGACCGCGACTTTTCCGTTTACTCTTCCCATGACCTAATCCTATTCCATTCCAATAATGCGTTTTACGCTAGGCCAACTTTGAGTCCCAAAGTCTCTCAAGTCGTTAGTAAGGTCCTCAGGACACCAGTCCAAAAAGGCCGGTTTAAAAGCTGGTCTTGCTTTGATACGGGCAAACCAATCTTCGACATTTGGCAGTCTACCATTTTCCCACATCCCTGACATAGATAACATATCTAGACGGTTGATATACGGTGTCAAGCCAACATCAGCGAGGGAAAAGCTTTCCCCAGCCAGCCAAGTTCTTTCCTTCAGAACATCATTCATTTTGGAAAGGTAAGTATCGTAAAGGCGAATAGTGTGTTCAATGCCCGGCGCTTCAAAACCCAATCTAACGATTTCTTTTTTGCGCTCTTTCCATTTATTTGTAACAGATTGAGCGGGGGTATTTCTCAGAAATTCTTCAAGTTTTTCTTTGGGAAGGCGTAAGACTATGTGCCGGTGGCAACATACAAATGTAAACTCTCCGCAAGCAGGATGAAGGGACTCGTCTACAGCCTTTGTCCACAACCGCATCTGCGCCCGATCATAAGCGTTATCAGGTATCAATGAGACGTCTGGAAAAACATCATCCAGATATTCGCAAATCACGGTCGACTCGAGGATAACTTTACCATCATGGACGAGCGTGGGCACCACCGCCTTTGGATTTAACTTCACATAGTCCGGATCAAACTGATCGCCTGACAAGACATCAATGTAATGCATTTTGTCCGCTTCCATGTTCTTTTCACCTAAAGCATAGCGAACTTTAGCGGCACAAACCGATGAGCCGTGGTGGTATAATTCAAGCATTAAAGCCTCCAAATGTATTTTTGTTTTGTGAATTTTCTGCGCCCATTACATTGGCCACCATTCCAAGATTGCCTTTTTATAGCTTGGCCGCTCTTCTAGATCCGCCGCCCACCGACACAGATGATTATAATCATTCAGATCTAAGTCCGTCATCTCCTTGAGCGTAAAGTATAAGGGTGACCATGCAATATCTGCGAGTGTGAACTGATCGCCAATTAAATATTTAGACTTGCTCAGCCTCTTATCAGCTGCTGAAAAATGTCCCTGCAAAATACCCTCAGCCTTGGCTAAATCTGCATCGGTAAAAGCGCCTGATGAAACTTTTCCATGAAACTCTAAGAGTTCGGGGTCTTTCTGTAACTTTTGATAAAGCTCGCCCTCTTCTTTCGACTTGGACATCTTTCCCTGCATGCGTTTGATGTAGATAAATGTCTTTACCGCTTTGACATGAATTTCCGGCGCTAAGTGCAGCCAATAATACATGGTTTCGAGCTCTTTTTCATCGGACGGTCTTAGAGGAGGATTTGGATAGGTTTTATCCAGATGATCGATAATGTCATCAGACTCAACAATGACCACCCCATCCTCCACTAAGGCTGGAACCAGACCTTTAGGATGAATACTGAAATATTCCTCAGTCAGGTTCTCCTTCTTGGTAATGTCGATGTGATGACTCACCCAAGGCAACCCTTTTTCCTCTAGTGTCATGCGAACTCGCATGGCACAGTTAGAAATACCTGCATGGTATAGGTGTAGCCCTTTAAACGCTTGAACCTGTTTATTAGTTGTTGGTACGATTCCCATAATTAACTTTCCAAAATCGGATTACACCGAAGAATCATTTTTCAGCAAACAGTTCGGCCATGCTCTAAAATGGTAATTAAGTGAGCCAATGCAACTCATATGTGAGTGCATTGGCCCGGGGTCTATCTTAAAATTTAGCGCCGACTTTCAATGCAATCTCCCGGGGCGATCGCAAAGAGGCAAGTGAGTTTGGTCCGGTTGGAATACCCCACTGCAGAACAACTTCATCCGTCAAGTTTTTACCTATCAATGAGATTGTGTATTTCTCATCCGGAGACACCAGACGAATATTACCGCCTAATATCGTATATCCATCTTCGAACGAGCTACCTGCATAGGAAATATCCGTAAAGTACTCGCCTGAGATAGCAACGTTACCTCTAAAGCCCAGACCCCAATCGCCAAAGGCTGAATCATTGAAATAATCAATGAACGCATTGCCTTTATGTTTTGGAGCGAAGTTGAGAACAAAGCCTGACAAATCACACTCACCATTGACGACGGCAGAGGCCGGACAGTCGGGCGAGCCCAAAAATTCATTATATGTCGCATCGGTGTAAGCATAGTCGCCGCCAATGGTCCACTGATCTGTAATATTGAACACCGCGTCCGCCTCAATACCTTTGACAGTCGACTCAGCAGCATTACGCACAGAAAATGCATTTACGCCGGGCACTTGAGAGGCCAACTGCAGCCCCTCAACCGTCATATGAAAAGCGGCTATATTGGCCTTTAAGCGACCATCCAGGAACCTGCCTTTCATACCTAGCTCGAAGTTGTCATTTGTTTCAGGATCAAAATCGAAAGCGGCCCCTGGCCCATCAATACGTTCACTAAAGCCGCCTGTCTTATGCCCTTGTGAATAGGTTCCGTAGATATTGATATCATCAGTGGCATCATATTGAAGCGTAATGGCCGGTGTGAATTTGCTTTCTTTCCGGCTATCGGCGGCGTTTAGAGGTGTAATATCTCCAAACGGACCAGAAATCTCTCCTGGTCCAAGAACTAGCGGAATGTCCGTTCCATATTCATGAAAGAAACGGTCAAATTCGAAATCTTTCGTCTCACTAGCAAAGCGTCCGCCTAAGATCGCCCGAAATTTATCAGTCAGATTATACCTCACCTGCCCGAACGCCGCGAAGGTTTCAGTATCTTGCATCCAAGGCTCATTACGCTGGATTTCCAAGGTAAGAAAAGGCGGGATTAAACCCAGATTTGTAAATTGGATGTCAGATTCCTGGAAACGAGCAATATCGCTATTTTCGTAATAGGCGCCCACAATAAAGTCGAATTTATCATTTATCAAATCCGACGTGAATCTGAATTCCTGAGTGAAGGAGTTATATTCTTCATCTCTATAAGCCCGAAAGCCATTGGCTATACCACTGTCAATTCCGTGAAAGCGGTGGTTAAAATCATAGGTTTGAAACGCGGACAAAGACATCAACGTGCCCCAACCCTCAATATCATGATCTATTCTAAAGTTGGCACTCGATGTATCTTGTTCGCGGCCTGGACAAAAGTCACGGCTACCTGCGACAGGGTTATTAGTACAATCTACGTCAATAATCCAATCCAAGTCTGTATTAAAATTCGGAGACAATGCCAGCAATGCGGCTAGATGACTCGGCGGCCCCCCAACAGCATTCAGTTCAGCTGCATCACCGCCCACCATTCTTATAGCCTGATGATCGAGTTTTGCACTCATAGTTGTATTCTCACCAACATCCCATTCGAGCTTCAACCGAATACCATAGTCTTCTCTATCAGGACCGCCATCAGGCCCCACGTTAGACAAGCGGTTGATGTAGTAACCATCGTCTTGCTTATACCGACCTGAAAGCCGCGCTCTTAGTCCGCCATTTGGACCGTCCGCAATTGGGCCAGATATATAGGCCTGCGCTTCTTTATAATCGCCCTGCGTGCTGTATCCGCCATATGTAAGGTTAACGCCCGCCTCAAGCTCATCCGTTGGATTGGCTGTTCTAACGACCATAGCTCCTGCGACCGTGTTTTTCCCAAACAGCGTACCCTGTGGTCCTCGCAGAATTTCGACAGCTTCAACGTCGAAAAACCCGTGAATACTCATCGCGCCTCGGCCCATGTAAACTTCATCAACATATCGACCCACCGATTGTTCAATCGAATGCGTTGCGCCAGAACCAAGCCCGCGAACATAAAGGTTCGGTAGAATTGTGGAATTGTTTATCTCAAAATTCGGAAGATATATTGCTAACTCGCTGAAATCCGCCACGCCTAAAGCATTAATCGTTTCAATATTAACAGCTGAAACAGATACCGGAACATCTTGGATGCTTTCAGCCCGTTTCGTCGCGGTGACAATGATTTCGTCTTCATATTGAGCCGCAGCTGGCGTTGCCATCGCCGCCGTCAAGACTAACGTACTAACTGATGTCAAAATTTTTAAATGTTTCATGTGATTTCCCCTTTAATGCGTGCGACTCATCAAATTCGTGTTCGCTTTACACAAACAAGTTTCCACAGACTGTGTGTTATCTATGAGTGAATTATGTTCCGAATCCGTTACTTTTTTTCCGCCGCATTGCCTCAAATCTTTACAAGCACGCAATTTGCTATCTATATTTCAATCTCATTTTTGTGAGCAGAAGGCAATATGGACTCTGAATTTTGGCATCAACGTTGGCAACGAAAAGAGATAGGTTTTCATAAGGAAGATCCAAATATTTATCTAACGGAGCACTGGCATACACTGAACATCCCCAATAATAGTCTTGTCTTCGTTCCGTTATGCGGAAAGTCGCAAGATATGTTGTGGCTTGTAGCCCAAAGGCATAAAGTTTTAGGTGTAGAGCTAAGCGAAATTGCTGTTAGAGAATTCTTTGAAGGCGCTAAGATCCATCCGAAAATTACTAAAAATGGTGAATTAGTCCAATATGATAGCCCCAATATAACTATTTATAGTGGGGACTTATTCACCTTAAAAGCTGACCATTTTAAGCAGGTTCAAGCCGTATATGACCGGGGGGCACTTGTAGCTCTCCCTGAAAAAATGCGTCAAGCATATATCGCTCACCTCCGCAATAATCTTCCCCAGGCTATCAACGGCCTATTAGTTACAATGGAATATAATCAGAACTTAACGCCCGGACCACCTTTCTCTTTGGCTCCAACCGAAATACAAAAATTGTTTGAAGGTTTTGATGACGTTTCAGATATAGCCACTGACGATATTGAGTTTAGGGGCAATACTGTTCGTATGCGCATTTGGAAATATAGTCGATATTAACCCACGGCTGCACAATTCACGGAAAAAAAGTCACAGTACCGGAACATAATTCACACCTCTGGGACACCATAGACGTGAGACGTTGTGATAAGATAAAAATAAAGACAATTACAGGGGAATATAGTGAGCGATTTTAAAAGCGAGTTTAAACTGGGCTGGGGCCCGCTATTTGCCGCAACAATTGGAACGATGTGCGGCCTTCTAACTCTCACAAATTACACGCAGGGATTCTTCGTTGGCCCCGTAATGCAAGAATTTGGATGGACTCCAGCCCAATTTTTCCTGAGCTATACCGTTTTCATGTGTGCAGGACTGATTACGGCACCTATCGTAGGATCGCTCGCCCAAAAACACGGCATAAGGGCCTTAGGCATGATAGGCCTCGTCGGCCACGCGCTTGGTTACGTCATCATTTCAATGAATACAGGTTCATTGCCGCTTTGGTATGCGAGTTGGGCGATAATGGCAGTTCTTGCCGCAGGCTCCCTTCCTATCATCTGGACGAGCGTTCTAAATGGTTGGTTTGTTAAAAACCGAGGTAAAGCCATAGGGATTACTATGGCCGGCACAGGAATTGGGGCCTTTCTATTGCCCCCTATCGTTGAATATTTGATTACAAACTATGGCTGGAGAACTGCTTATCGCGGGATTGGCCTCGGAGCACTAGCCATATCACTCCCTATCGTCTGGACCTTATTTAAGGAAAACGAAGCCAATAAAGCTACAGGGGCGGCGGCCAAACGCATTTGGGGCTACACACGGGCTGAGGCTATGAAAATGCCAAAATTTTGGATATTGGGCGCAGTATTGGGCCTGACAGTATTGGTCATGGCCGGGCTGCTCTCCAATTTTAAACAACTTTATACATCACTGGGAATGGACGGCGGAAATATCGCAAAATTAGCCGCCCTCATGGGAATCACGATCATCTTTGGACGACTATTGGTCGGATATCTGATGGATCGATTCTGGGCCCCAGCCGTCGCTGTCGGGTTTTACACCATGCCGATTATTGGCATGATAATCCTATTAAATACCCCTTTGACTATGGGAACAGGCGCAATGGTCGCCATTTGCATCGGTTTAGCAGCTGGTGCCGTACTCGACCTCTTAGCCTATCTAACGAGTAAATATTTTGGCCCGGATTATTACGCAAAAATATTTGGCGCGACCTTCACCTTCTTCACGGTAGGTGCTGGCTTTGCCCCTCCATTATTTGGTAAACTGGCTCAAAATAACGGAGGAGACTATGCAGTCGCCCTCAAATTTGGAATTGGTGTCCTGCTTGTTTCTTGCATTTTGTTTTTATTATTAGGCAAATACCCTCAAGAAGCCATCAGTGAGCAAGGGCATTAGACAACTACCATGTTTTCCGATCCAAAAGTTCAATCTGTTTTTGAGGAATATGAGACTCGAGCTAAGCGTGAAAAAGACCTTATGGGTCGTGAAGGCTTTGAAGGACGAGATAAGTGCCTACTCCCTGTAGGTCTAGACGTCGGTCGATTTCTCCACAGCTTGATACTTGCACGAAAGCCAAAACGTATACTCGAAGTCGGAACCAGCTATGGCTATTCCACACTATTTTTAGCCGATGCCGCAAGAACTATTAATGCTAAAGTGATCACACTTGAGCTCGCCGATTACAAACAAGACCATGCGAAAGATAAGCTCCATACAGCAGGACTTTCAGGCCATCTTGATTTTCGCTTAGGCGACGCCGTCGAACTCATTGATGCTGACCCAGGCCCGTTTGATTTTGTACTTTTGGATATATGGAAATCTCTTTACGTTCCTTGTTTTACGGCTCTTTACCCCAAACTATCCGATGAAGGAATTATCGCAGCTGACAATATGTACTATCCCGCAGGCACACTTGAATATACTCGGCTTTACCGAGAGACTGTCCTAACAAAATCCGATTTACAAACCACGCTTCTATCGATTGGATCTGGCGTTGAGCTTACGTGTAAGTGGCCGGACAATTCCATGAAACTTTAATAATGCGCGTCATAAGGCAAATAATAAACTTATTCTTGTTCGATAAACTTCGGAAAAATAATCTCTCGTTTTGACATAAATTCACACCCCCAAATGCTCTCGAGTGCGCCAATGTAGTCTCAAACTGTTAAAGCAAAATATTGCATCCAGCATCTGAGGGGAAATAAGATGACAACCAGAACTAAACACACAAAGATTAGTGAAAATCTTCGGCATGGTGCTCGAAATATCCTGCTAGCCGGGACAATTTTGTCCCCCGTAATGATTGCGCCTAGTGCGGCTGCTCAATTTAGTGACGAAGGCGGATTAGACGAAATTGTAGTGACCGCTCAAAGACGTGCAGAATCTGTCAATGATGTCCCTATTGCCATTAACGCATTAGATGGTGATGGACTCGAAGCCCTGGGTATCTCTGATACAGACGACATTGTTGAGGCCTTCCCAAACTTGGGTCTCAATGTCCGCTCTGGTTACAATTCAGGCGTCTCCATTCGGGGCGTTGGGACCGACAACTTTCATATTTCCGCACAGCAATCCGTTGGTACGTATATTGATGACGTTTCCATTGTGTCGCCATTTGTCAGCACAGTAGGTGTATATGACGTTGATAGAGTGGAAGTCTTGCGCGGCCCGCAAAATACGCTTTATGGCCGAAACACAACGGGCGGCGCGATAGTTTGGCATACTAAGAAAGCTACGCCTGGCGCCGGCACAAACGGTTTTGCATCTGCTACTGCGGGAAATGGCGGTCTTGTTGAACTTGAAGGCGCTGTTGGCTTCGACTTGGGGGAAAACGCGGCGATTCGTTTTGCAGGGTCAAGTGATCGTTTCAACGGCCTTTGGGAAGACGTTATAACCGGTGACGCCACAGGCGGAGGATATGACCGCAACGCCGCGCGAATTAATTTCCATTACGACATCAGCCCGAATACAAGCCTTAATTTGGGCGCTTCATATGGTGACTCTGAGGGACAAGACACAGGTTATGCTTATCGCGGGAACCTATTGGCAGACGGCAGTAATGACCCGACGTTCAGAAATGCCGTTGCGGAAGATGGTGTTGGCCTTAATAATAACTTTGTTCGAGTGACTGCAGCTGAAGTTGCCGCTAATCCATATTTATCAGGTCCGGGGGCAAGCAGAGTTATCGTGAACCCTGCTCCGGGTCCCTTTAACAGATTGATAAATTTTTCCACCGAAGAAGGTCAGACTTTTGTCGATCCGGACGCAGGGTATGAAGCCGAATGGAAGGGTATACGCGGCAACCTATCACATACATTTGAGGACTTTGCTGACCTCACAGTCCTTGCATCTTATGACAACACGTCCCTCTTCGGCATCAACATCGCCGACCTCATTGGGTTTGGCGTTCCTCAAGATGGCGAATGGGATGTTACGCAAATTGAGACACGCCTAGCGTCAAACACGTCTAATGCCCTTAGTTGGATTGTCGGCGCTTATTACTCAACAGAAGATTCTAAGCAAGACACATGGGTACGTAATGGCGGCGCTGCTGGAGGCAAAGGTGTTGCACCTGGTATTGATATCGACAGCGAATATAAAAACTTTTCAGTCTATGGACAGGCTGACTACCAAATTAGTGATGCTCTAAATTTCACAGCAGGCATCCGATACACGGATGATAAGCTTGAAGGTGAATGGGCCAGGACTGTTTGCGGATTTGCACCCTCATTAAATGGTATTGAGGATCAAACGCGAGACGAACGTGCAAACGGATGCCCCGGTTCTCAGCAACTGGGACCAAGAACAACGCAAAATCCGATTCAAGAACTAAGTGAAATTGGCTGGAAAGTTGGTCTTGATTACACGCTTGAAAATGACACTTTGCTCTATGCGAGTGCTTCTCGCGGGTTCAAAGGCGGCGCTTATGATAACAGACCCCTAGCCACCGGCGAGCTGCCCATTGGTCCTGAATTTCTGACGGCCTATGAAGTTGGCTTTAAGTCAACATTGGCTAATAATCGCCTGCAATTAAACGGCGCTGTATTTATGTATGATTGGGAAGATTTACAACTCTTTGATATTATTCCTGATGACGGTGGCGGAAAAATACCGGCCTTATTAAATGTACCAGGAACAGATCTTTTAGGTTTTGAACTCGACGCAAAATTTGCGATTACAGATAATTGGTATCTCCAAGGCGCAGTCGGTTACGTTGATACTGAAGTCACAGATGTTAACGGCCTACCCGCGGCTGCAAATGTTGCCGTTGGAGATGAAATTTCAAATACCCCTGATCTGACAGCGAATGTTCTCTTAAACTACACGACTGATTTGGCTGGTGGAGAAATTAGTCTGACAGGTTCCTGGAGATATGCGTCAGATTACTTCTATACGTTTTCACAGGATACGGCACGCGACACGGCCCCGTCACAAAACTATATTAATGCAGACGCGACCTATAGCTTTGGTGAGGATTTACAGCATTCGGTTCGAGTATTCGGTAACAATCTAACCGAAGAGTTCCACTGTTCAGGCATTCAAGACGGCCCTGCGGGTGGACAAAACTATTCTTGCCGTATTGGTCAATATGGTGAAGTAAAATACGGGGTAAACTTCAGAACTAACTTCTAAATTTTGGTGATGAGATAAGGCTAGCTTACCCGTAATATAGGTCTTATCCTTATTCCTTTTTGATTTGAAATTACTGAGCTGTATTATTCTTATATTTAATTTCCGAATTTCAAGTTATGAAAAGACAAATGAGGGAGAAACGATGTTTTATAAAAGTAAAGTAACATTATTGTTGACCAGCATAATACTTTTGGGTTGTGATTCTGTCAGTCCTGATTCTGTAAAGAATGAAGCCATCGTTTCAGTGCAAAGTGATTTTTCCGTTACTACACAAAGTGAAGCCACTAAGAAACTGCTCGACAGAAATAAAATGTTCGAGAAGCAGATAATAAAGGTTGCCGACAATGTCTACACTGCAATCGGCTACACGGTGTCTGCCAACAGTATGATTGTCGGTAAAGACGGCGTGGTGATCATTGATCCGGGACAGATACCTGCCGCGTCAAAATTAGTTAGACAAGAGTTCGAAAAAATCACCGACAAGCCCGTTCGGGCCATAATTTATACGCATGGTCATAACGATCATACCAACGGCGCTATTGCCTTCTATGATGAAAGCAAGGGAATACAAGTTTGGGCGCGAGAGAACTTTAAATCTGAAACCAGACATCAGGCTGAGATTGGTCTGTCCGGCGGTGCAAGACCATCAAACACGCAAGGGTTTGATTTACCCGAAGAGCAAAAAATAAGTGTCGGTATCGCGATCCCGCCAGCGCGGCCACCTCGTGGTGGCGTCAACGCTGCGGGCGTAGAATCTACCCTTGCCAGACGGTCAGGTACCGTTCAGCCTACACACAGTTTTGAAGACGATCGACTATCTCTGGAAATATCCGGGATAAAGATAGATCTTGTTTCAGCGCCGGGGGAGACAGATGATCAGCTATATGTCTGGCTACCTGAGCAACGTGTGATTTTTGCTGGCGACAATTTTTATCAGTCTTGGCCGAATGTTTATCCTTTACGGGGCACAGCGCGACGATCGACGAGAGACTGGATTGCCAGTCTGGCCAGCATGATGTCTGAGAAGCCTCTTGTTTTGGTCGGGGGGCATACAACCCCTATCACTGAGGACACCATGACAGTGCTCAGAAACTACCATGAGGCGCTGAATTGGGTTTATGACAAGACCATTGAGGGCGCAAAAAAATATCTGACACCCGATGAATTGGTGGAGTATGCAGCGCTGCCCGACCACCTCGCTCATCTTGATTATTTACAGGATTATTACGGGAGTGTGTGGGGAACGGTTAGGGACATCTACGCGCAAGACCTCGGCTGGTTTGACGGTAACCCTCTAAATTTGCACAGGGAGAATCCGGTTCAGCAGGCCCAGCGTATGGCCGATCTTGTTGGTGGTGTGAATGAACTCATGGCTAAGGCTCAGGCGGAATTGAAGTCTGGTGATGAGCTGGGCGCGGCTCAACTTGCCTGGCATCTGACGAAACTCCAACCTGAAAATGCTAATGCTTATCAACTCTTGGGCGATGCGTTGGCAATTGTTGCCGAGCGCACCTTTAATGCTCCGGCACGGAATTATACCTTTTCGTCTTCCAATAGATATTTGAAGAAGGCCGCCGAATTAAAAGAGTGATTTTCAGATGAGGTGTGTTCCGTCTGGAAGGGCAACTTCCTACCATTGTGTGTAACAGTTTGGGCTCAAGGAGACTATCCTTGAGATAGTAGATAGGTTTAATATGAGTAAATATGATTATGACCTCTTCGTCATCGGTGCCGGCTCAGGCGGAGTACGCTCTGCCCGCATGGCTGCCCAATTAGGTAAAAAAGTTGCGGTGGCTGAGGAAAGCAAACCCGGAGGAACCTGCGTTGTCCGAGGGTGTGTCCCAAAGAAATATCTCGTATACGGATCTGAATTTGGGGCGGCCATTAAATCCTCTCAAAAATATGGTTGGTCAGGTGATAACATCCGGTTTGATTGGAAGCTTTTACGAGATTCAATTCAAAATGAGGTGAACAGGCTTTCCGGCATCTACGCGGGAATACTGGACCGTAATGGAGCAACACTGTTTTCTGAGCGAGCTGAGTTTGTTGACCCTCACACAGTACGCCTCACCACAAGTGGGAAAAAGGTGACTGCTAAAAATATACTTATCGCCGTCGGTGGTCGGCCATGGGCTCCAGACATAAAAGGTTTTGAGCATGCAATCAGTTCAGATGAGGCGTTTTTACTGGAAGCCTTACCGGAGAGTATTTTGATTATTGGCGGCGGATACATTGCCTGTGAATTTGCGGGTATATTCGCAGGTATGGGTGTGAAGACCGTTCAGGCTTATAGAGGTGATGCACTTTTAAATGGGTTTGACAATGATGTTCGAGAGATAGCCGGCACACATCAAAAAATGCTCGGTGTTGAAACGCGGTTTCAATTGATCCCGACTGAAATCAATAAAACACAGCAAGGCTATAACGTATCCTTCCAAGACGGAACGAAAATACAGACGGATCTTGTCTTTATGGCCACAGGTAGAAAACCACATACGACTGGATTGGGTTTAGAGCATGCGGAAATCAAAACAGATAAAAACGGAGCCGTTATTGTAGATGCATATTCAAGAAGTAGTGCAGAACATATTTTTGCTGTCGGTGACGTCACAAACAGAGTGAACTTAACGCCAGTGGCTATTCGTGAGGGTATGGCGTTTATACAAACCCTCTATGGAGACATACCAGAGGCCTATGACCATAATGATATCGCAAGCGCTGTATTCACTATTCCCCCCATAGGCGTTGTTGGTTTGACAGAGGCCCAAGCCCGAGAAACGCATGGCGACGGGATTAATGTTTATACAACATCTTTTCGGCCGATGAAAAATGTACTCGCTGAAAAAGATCAACGTTGCTTTATGAAATTGATCACTGCCGGGAGCGAGGAGACTGTGATTGGCATTCACCTCGTCGGTGATGATAGTCCTGAAATAATTCAGGCCTTAGGGATTTGTGTGAAAGCAGGCTTAACGAAGACAGATTTTGATCGCACATGCGCTGTCCACCCCACAATCGCAGAAGAGATTGTGACTTTAAAATGAAAAAACTCACTGATAAATTATTCGATATGCTCAGATACCGCAACAATCCCAAGATACTCAAATCTTCAACTTGTGCCATCCCCATGGCTCTGATTGTTATGGGTTGCACTACAATAGCACGGATACGTCAACAAGCCCTGTAATCGCAGAGAATACCAGGGTTCCAGATCGGGCAGAAACCTTAGAACGAATTTCACGCATCAACGGAAAATCGATTCAGACAGCGACGGTAGTCTTTCGGCCCAAGAAATTGCGGAGACATCAATTGTGCTCACGGCTCTCGACAAAAACAAAGATGGAATGCTCACGCCAGATGAAACACATGGCGGCCGTTGATTGCGACTTGGATTTTCATATTATTGTTCTTCTTCGATTTTTAGTTTAAACTTTATGGGCCACGGCCATTAATTCCCTACTAATTGCTGAATTTTGTCTATGACTTCCATGGTCGGCAGAATTTTAGCAACGGACCCATTGGGTTCGCGGCCTTCGTGGATTGCTGCAAAAAATTCCCGCTGCATGAGTTCGATACCATTCGTGGAAACATCGACTTCAGACACGTCAATATGTTCACCAAAGCCGGTATTAATGTCATCATAATAGGCTGTATATGTACCGTTGTCGCAAATATATCTGAAGTTAGTCCCCAGTGGTCCTTCATTGTTAAAAGACAAAGACAAATTACAAATCTTACCTGAGGGCGTGCGCATGATGATCGCCATATCCATATGAATTCCGAGCTCAGCATTTATTGGTCCTGCTACCGCATAAACATCGGAAACCTCTTCTCCCGTCTGATACATAAATAAATCTATTGTATGAGCGGCATGGTGCCAAAGGATATGGTCAGTCCAGCTGCGTGGCTCACCCAGCGCATTTGTATTTATACGACGGAAGAAAAATGTGGTGACATCCATTTGCTGGATACTCAAATCGCCTGATAGAATTTTGTTATGTACCCATTGATGAGGTGGATTGAACCGCCTGACATGTCCAACCATTGCGACTAACCCAGTGGCCTTGGCTTTTTCAGCCAGCGCCCGAGAATCTTCGATGTTATCTGCCATGGGTATTTCAACGAAAACATGTTTGCCGGCATCCAAAACCTGCATCGCTTGCTTTGCGTGGATAGGTGTTGGCGTGACCAAGATAGCCGCGTCGACGCCCGGTTGTGCTAAACATTCACTGAGATCCAGTGACCAGTGCGGAATCTTGTATTCACCGGCAACCTTTTCAGTCGTCTGCTCAACACCCCCTGCCAGAGATACAACCTCTATTCCGTCAATATTGGCTAGAGCTGCGAGATGTTTACGACCGAATGCTCCTTCACCTGCAACGACGACTTTCATATCCTACAGCCCTTTAGCTTTGAGCTGAGCATCAAGTCGCGGATATACACGCCGCGCATTCCCTTCGAATACATTATGCCGAATATCTGCAGGTAGCCCCAGCGCTTCTACATATTTTTTGGTGTCGTCAAAATATTGGCCCGATTGCGGGTCGATACCTCGCACCGCCCCAATCATTTCTGAGGCAAAGAGAATGTTCTTGGGGTTAATCACGTTGAACAACAAATCAATACCCGGTTGGTGATAGACGCATGTATCGAAATATACATTGCTCATGACATACTCATCCAGCGACGGCTTTTTTAGCATATCCGCAAGCCCTCGATAGCGGCCCCAATGATAAGGCACTGCCCCACCGCCATGAGGAATGATAAAATTTAATTCGGGAAAATCAGAAAACAAATCACCCGTCATAAGGTTCATAAAAGCATTGGTATCTGCCGCCATATAGTAAGAACCGGTTGCGTGAAGACATTCATTGCAGGAGCCCGAGACATGAATCATGGCTGGAACATGAAGTTCGACCATTTTTTCATAAAGGGGATACCAATAGTGATCTGTCAGTGGCGGCGCGCTAAAATGCCCTCCAGATGGATCAGGGTTCAGATTACAGCCAACGAAACCCAGTTCGAGAACACAGCGCTCCAGCTCTGAAATTGCGTCTTCAAGCCCCACCGGCTTTCCGCTCACGACCTGTTGCGGTAGTTGGCAGACACCCACAAAGTTGTCTGGAAATAAATCAACACTCCGCTTAATCATGTTATTACAAGCACGTGACCAATCAACGGAGGTTTCACTATCACCGATATGGGGTTCCATGCGCGAGGCACGAGGCGAAAATATGGTTATATCTGCCCCGCGTTCTTGTTGTAGCTTGAATTGATTGTTGGCGATGATTTCATGTAGTTCGCTGTCCTCATATTCCGGTAGGCTTGGCCTCGGCTTTGACGGGTCAGCCAGGCGTTTTTTCTGAGCTTCTCTAAATTTGAGGTGCGCTTCAGGCACTAATGTTTGGTGCCCATGGCAATCAATAATCAATGTCATTTCGTAGCCTCGTCAAAGTTTATATCTAATTTTTCCAGTTTTTTTGTAAGATTGGTTGGAGGCGGATTAAAGCCCAAAGACCCTATCGCGCGCTGTCTCATCACAGTACCGCGAGACATAAGTGGTTCAACACCCAGATCCTCAAGCGTTTTCACAACCTCATCCATTTCTGCAGCTCGGCGCACACCATGCACCATCATACGGTCCAGATTATAGTCTGCCTTGCTAGGCCAACTCTCTCCCATTGAGCCAAAAACGTCATCAACGACTCCTGCGCGGTGGGCCGCTAGTGCACACTCGGATGTAAGTGCCTCAATGCCCTTAATCATGACGGAGCGGAGCATTTTAATTGCTGATGCCTGACCGATTTGCTCTCCTACAATACGAATATTTTGAAAGCCGAGTTCGGAGAGCTTCGACTTAGCGAGATCAGCTTCAACTCCTGCCAATAGCAGTGGCACATCAAGTTGCTTGGGAATTACAGGCGACATGATCGCCACATCAATATAATCTATTCCCTTATCATGCATTAATGTGGCAGCAGTTTGTTTCGTTGTTGGAGCCGCCGAATTCATATCCAAATATAAGGTGCCACTTTTCAAAAAAGATGCGACACGTTCGGCGGCTTTTAAAGCTTGATCTGCAGTTACAACAGATAGGATAAGATTAGACCCATTTGAAAGAGTGTCTACGGGCTCAATGGCCTTAACGCCAAATCGCTCAAAGTCATTCAACTTGGCTAAGCGATTATCATCCTGTTCCAATTTTACATCACAACCGTAAGCCTCCCCCTGCCAACGCTTATCGCTGCAGAAGCTTTGTCCTGCTTCGCCAAACCCTAAAAAACATACAGGTAGTTTCATTATTTAAATCTAGATCATATGCACTTGGTCAACAAATCAGAAGTATTCCTGAATTATAAGAAAATACGAACTATAAACTATGTCACTCGTCGAAGTATTTGCATAAACTCACGCTGTGCTTGGGTAGGCCGCCAATTTTCCCGATATGTTAGCCCTATTGTTCGGCGCATTTCCTCGGAGGTCTTACCCACCACTTTGACCCAATTGGCCTGCAATTCTGCCGCGACTTGATCCGGGGACAGTACGGTTAAATAATCTGTCTGCATAAGGATTTGACGAAGTGTTGATGCGGACCCGCATTCAACATGTACCCCCGGTGCATTTAAGCCTGCGCTTACAAACATCTGCTCCCAGCTATCTCTCAAGGGCACGCCCTTAGGCGGTAGGCACCATGGGTATTGGGATAAAGCCTCTAGGTCATTATCTAAGCAGCCACTTAAGGGATGGTCATTGCGCGCAAATACAACGGGACAATCCTCAAACAGAGGTGACTGGACAAGATCTAGTCCTGGACTTTGTTCGCGCAAAGCCCCGATTAGAAAATCAAGATCCCCATTGCGCAAAGGCTCAATAAGCTCTGCATGGGAGGCTTCAGAAACGTAAATTTCACAATCGCGCGCTTTTCTTTGATACGCAACAATCGCCTCTGGTAATACTCGGGCGCGCGATAAAGGCATGGCTCCGATAGCCACGCGCCCAGCGGCTTTTCCGCGTATAATCTCTATATCTTCTATTGCGGACCGCATCTCTGCTTCAGCCAACGAAAAGCGCTTCGCGGCGAGACGCCCGGTTTCCGTTATTTCCAAACCTCGCCCCCTTCGGCGAACTAACTCTTGATCTAGCGCAGCCTCCAAATCCGAGACAGCTCTGTGTAGCGAGGCGCGGGCGAGACCCGTGGTTTTATGCGCCTCTGAATAACTTCCCCCGCGTGCCAGTGCCAAGAAGGCTCTTATTTGAGTGTGTGTTATACGGGCCGAACGGATAAACCCAAGAAAGGCTTTTAACCGTGGCACTAAAGTTAGAGCAGTTTCAGTTGGCTGCATGCCATCGCTCTGACGATCAAAAAGGCTCATATCCATTTGATTCTCAAGACGGGCAATCGCTTGTGTCATCGCAGGTTGGGACATATGAACAGTTTTTGAGGCCGTCAATAACGTCCCAAGTTCGCACGTTTTTACGAATGCTCGTATATGTCGAAGATTAAATGACCAAGGCTCCATAGGTTTTAGTTAGCATAAACTTATACCTTGAGGGAAGTCCGAACTTGCCCTGCAAACATCTAAGGCGATATGGTTTCCAAAATTTTATGGAGGTGAAAATGGCTCTTGTTGTTCAAAATATTGAACGGGTCGACTTGGATATTGTTGATCGGTTGGCACAATCGGGCGTCGCCACCGTATCCGAGGCTTATGGCCGTTTGGGCTGCATGAAACCTTATATGCGCCCAATTTATCCCGGGGCGCGAATTGCGGGAAATGCGGTCACGGTGTCTATCCCTCCAGCCGATAATTGGATGATCCATGTGGTCGTCGAACAATGCCAGGAAGGAGATATCCTCGTCATCTCACCGACCTCAGAGTCTGATGCTGGATATTTTGGGGATTTGTTTGCGACGGCTCTTTTAAAACGCGGCGTTCGCGGCCTCATAATAGAAGGTGGATGTCGAGATGTCGCGGATTTGCAGGAGATGGGATTTCCTGTCTGGAGCAAATATGTTCGCGGCACTGGAACCGTCAAAGAAACTCTGGGTTCGGTCAACATCCCAATTGTCTGCGCCGGGGAAACGGTCAACCCTGGCGACGTTATCGTCGCCGATGATGACGGTGTCTGCGTTATCCCTCAAGCAAAGGCTGAAGTTGTACGCGACAGGGCAATTGCACGCGAAGAAAAAGAGGCCCGCAATCGCGCAAAATTTGCAGAGGGAGAACTTGGATTAGATGTTTACGGCATGCGCGAAAAACTGGCGGCCAAAGGCTTAAAATATGTCTGATGGCATACCCTGTATGTTGATGCGAGGCGGCACGTCTAAAGGTCCGTTCTTTCTGGCCAAAGATTTACCTGCCGAACCTGTAGCTCGGAATGCTCTACTCTTAAAAATTATGGGCTCGCCAGACGCCCGGCAAATTGACGGTATAGGCGGGGCACACCCCCTTGCGAGCAAAGTCGCGATAGTATCGCCATCACAAAAAGACGGCTGTGATGTTGATTACTTATTCTTACAGGTAACGCCAAATACAAGCGCGGTCTCAGACAGTCAAAACTGTGGGAATATGCTTGCTGGCGTTGGTCCATTTTCCATTGAGCGCGGATTGGTTCAGCCAACAAGCGACGAAACCTTGATTAAGGTGTTTATGGTCAACTCAGAATCTCGAGCTGAACTCATCGTCAAAACGCCAAGCGGACGAGTAACCTATGACGGCGATAGCTGTATTGATGGCGTCCCTGGCGAACATGCCCCTATTATGCAATATTATTATGGGACAGCAGGCGCGCAGTGCGGAGCACTTCTTCCAACTGGTAATGCCATTGATGAATTTATGGGCATTGAATGCACTCTCATCGATAATGGTATGCCAAGTGTTATTCTTCGAGCCTCTGATGTGGGGTGTTCAGGATACGAGACACCTGCGGAACTAGAGAATAAGACAGGACTAAAGGAACACATAGAACGTATTCGACTATGGGCGGGCAAGAAAATGGGGCTTGGCGATGTGACGGATAAGACCATCCCGAAAATGTGCCTCATATCACCGCCTCGAAATGGCGGCCTTATCAATACACGTACATTTATTCCGCACCGCGTTCATCAAGCTGTAGGTGTATTAGCCGCTGCGACAGATGCCGCCGGATGTATGGTCAAAGACGGAATCGCAAAAGATTTGGCGGTTTTTGATGACGCTAACCCCTGCCGCGTAAATGTAGAGCATCCTACCGGCGCCTTGACCGTCGAGCTTGAATGGGAAAACGGAACAGTTGTAAAAACCGGCCTGCTCAGGACGGCCCGCAAGCTTATGGACGGAAAGGTTTACGAATGAGCCGTATTAAAAGCTGGAAAGACAGACCTTCGAAGCCTTCTTACGTTCCTCCGAAAGGCGCCGTTGATGCGCATTGCCATGTCTTCGGGCCTCAGGTTAATTTTCCGTTTTCTCCAAAGGCTAAATATATCCCTCAGGATGCGGGTCCTGAAAGACTATTTACACTTCGCGATCATCTTGGGTTTTCGCGTAATGTGATTGTGCAGGCCAGCTGTCACGGAACAGATAATAGTGCCACGCTAAATGCCATCAAGCAATCAGGCGGAATGGCCAGAGGCGTTGCCGTTGTTGATCCAGCTATATCTGACGCTGAACTTGATGAGCTTCACGAGGGCGGAATTCGTGGCGTAAGGTTCAATTTCCTTAAACGCCTCGTTGACAATGCTCCCAAAGATAAATTTTTAGAGGTAGCCAAACGAATAGAGCGGCTCGGCTGGCATGTTGTTGTGTATTTTGAAGCTGACCTAATGGAAGAACTAACGCCGTTTATCGAGGCCATACCAACCCATGTTGTTGTCGACCACATGGGGCGACCTGACGTTACCCAAGGGCCTGACGGCGCCGAAATTCAAGCCTTCATGCGCTTCTTGGACAGCCACCCAAATGTATGGACTAAAGTCAGTTGTGCCGACCGGCTGTCAGAGCAAGGCATGCCTTATGACGATTTCACACGTAGCGTCGGGCCACTGGTTGAGATGTTTCAGGACCGTGTCCTGTGGGGCACGGATTGGCCGCATCCAAACATGCAATCGAACATCCCTAACGACGGCCATTTGGTTGATCTAATCCCTAAGCTGGCGCCAAATTCGGAATTGCAAAAGAAACTTCTCATAACAAATCCGATGCAGCTCTATTGGCCGGACGAAACCAGTTAATGAAAATTAGTGGTTCTGAATGAGTGGGTAGTTTTCACATTTACGAGGTCGAAACATCAACTAATTTAGTATCCACTTAAGTCTACAATAGATAATCATCCCCATTTTACTGGGGTTAGTTCTTCACGAAACCTCCAATAGTCATCTAATGTGGTGCTATTTTACCACAGTTTGCTTCTTTTTAGATACTACTTTTAAAGCTTAGCGGTGACTATATGGGGTACATAATGATTATTTTAGTAAATTATACTATATAAATCAATGTTTTAGTTACTTGTTCTGGAGGTGAGGATGGGATTCGAACCCACGTTAGGCTATTAACCTAAACACGCTTTCCAAGCGTGCGCCTTAAACCACTCGGCCACCTCACCACAAGAACGGTTTCGAGATAGTGCGATATAAAGAGTTTTTATGACTTCTCAAGCTGTTTTATCATAGTTTAAATGAACGGTTACTAATCACGCATTACTTGATATATATGTCTCTATGAAACAGAATTTTCAGGTTATTAAGGCACTACGAAATACGCCACTTTTTATTTTTGGGGATCACGCCTCAAGATATATTCCAGAGAAATATAATAACCTAGGACTTCAGGTTGAAGATTTAGATCGACATATAGCATGGGATATAGGAACTGAAACTGTTGTAAGAGAATTATGTGAAGCATTCGGATGTTCAGGGCAAATAGCAGGAGTATCGCGCCTAGTAATAGACTTAAATCGTCATTTGACTTCTCCAAGTTTAATTCCAATTAAAAGTGATGGAACCACTATAAAAAGAAATATGTATTTATCAGAGTTAGAACGAAAAGAACGGATTGATAACTTTTATAGGCCGTATCATGAAGGAATTAATGGTTCTTTAGATAAGCTTGAAAAGCCTCTTGTAATATCAATTCATAGTTTCACAAAAAAGCCAAAATTAGGGCACCTAAGAACTGTTGATATCGGACTGCTTGTTAAACATGATGAGCAAACAGCCAAAAGATTTCAAACTCAGTTGAATTTACATGGAGCTCATTTAAGTCTTGGTATTAATGAGCCTTATTCCGCTTATGATTTAAATCATACAATAGACGTGAATGTTGCGCCTCGTTCATTGCGACACCTTGCAATCGAGATACGTCAAGACCACGTAGATACTGATGACAAAGCAATTTTAATGGCAAATATTCTGGCTAATTGTATTAAGCCAATAATGAGTTAATAAAATTCAGGTATAAAGACTTTAGGAGACATTGTGATTATTAATAACCAACTTTGTGCAAACCCTACACATTTCTTAAATAATAGAAATATGTTTGAAACCATCCCAGATGATATGCAGCAAGTTCAGCTTGGTATGGGTTGTTTCTGGGGAGCTGAAAGAATATTTTGGAAGCTTGACGGAGTTTTTGTAACTTCAGTTGGCTACTCTGGAGGGCATACTAAAGACCCAGATTATCCTAAAACTTGCACAGGAACAACAGGTCACGCAGAGGTTGTTCATGTAGTTTTTGACCCGGAGGTTATTAGTTTTGATAAAATATTAAAAGTTTTCTTTGAAAATCATGACCCAACTCAAGGTAACAGACAGGGTAATGATCGTGGTCCACAATATAGGAGCACCATTTACACTTATACAGAAACTCAAAAGATTAAAGCGCAAGAGGCAATTTCTAGATATGAAATTGCTTATGGGAAGACAATTACAACTGAACTAAATGCCGCTCCGACCTATTACCCAGCAGAAGATTATCATCAGCAATATCTAGCCAAAAACCCAAATGGATATTGCATGCATGGTCCTACAGGTATCGTTTGCGAAATACCAGAGAGATAAAATACTTGCATGTATTATTCATCAAGGCTTAGTTAAAATAATGAATATGAAAAATGCAATAGACCCAGTAAAATTCGCAGCGGATTTGATTTCGTACCCTTCCATTACACCAAAGGATGAAGGGGCTCTTGATAGGTTGGAAAAACAGCTATCTGAGCTTGGGTTTAGATGCCGCCGTTATCCATTTGGCTCAGGAGAGGACAGAGTAGATAATTTGTACGCACGCCTAGGTGATAGGGCTCCAAACTTTTGTTTTGCAGGTCACACGGACGTTGTGCCGCCTGGTGACAAAAAAGGATGGGAGCTTGATCCGTTCGCAGGCGAAATTAAAAACGGTAAACTTATAGGGCGCGGCGCTGCAGATATGAAAGGTGCTATAGCTGCTTTTGTAGGAGGACTTTCAGAGCTTCTTGCTACTGGTTGGCTGCCAGAAGGTTCAGTAAGTTTTTTGATAACGGGTGATGAAGAAGGACCCGCAATTAATGGTACAAAAAAATTACTTTCTGCAATAACAGAAGAGGGCGAAAAAATAGATCATTGCCTTGTGGGCGAACCAACAAATCCATTGCGAATGGGTGAAATGATTAAAAATGGCAGACGTGGTTCATTAAATGCCGAGATAACAGTCATAGGCAAGCAAGGGCATGTCGCCTATCCACACCTCACAACAAATCCAATTCCTATTTTAGTGGGTATAATTAGCGAACTTCAGTCACGTTTTTTAGATAATGGTTCAGAGTTTTTTCAACCCTCTAATCTAGAGGTTACAACTATCGATGTAGGCAATCCTACTGAAAACATGATACCGGAGAGAGCTTGTGCTCGCTTTAATATTAGATTTAATATTGAACATAATAGTGCTGAACTCATACAATGGATTGAAGGAGTTATTGATAATGCGCGTACAAAATTTGATGCATTAATTGAATTAAATGTTAGAGTTTCAGGTGAAAGTTTTTTAACTCCGCCATGCAAACTTACAGATATCATACAAAACTCAGCTGAAAAAATTTTAGGAATAAAACCGGCCCTGTCTACGTCAGGCGGAACTTCGGATGCTCGCTTTATAACTCATTATGCACCAGTTGCCGAGTTTGGTCTTGTTGGCGCAACAATGCACCAAGTTAATGAGCAAGTAGATGTTGAAGATATATTATCCCTAACTAAAATTTATAAAGAAGTTTTATTGAGCTACTTCCGTTGAATATTTATCGTAATTTAAAGGGATGTTTCGAAGTGCTTATGGGCCATGAGGGCTGGGAGAGTTATTTTGAATTAAGTCGTGATGGGGTATTAAGAAGTTTTTATGGTTTATTATTAATTCTGCCAAACTTTTATTTAATTGCTTATGTTGTACAACGTCAGAAGTATGACCAAGTATATAATAATCTATCCGAAATATTACCCCTATCTGCTATTACAATAACCTTAACAATATATTTGCTTAGTTTTTCAGCTCTGGCACTAATTGTTGCTATGGTTTTTGATTTTCAAGATCGATTAAGACCTTGGTTAATAACCCGTCATTGGTGTGTAATATGGTTATCAATTATTATTGGTTTAGTCTTTAGCATTCATAGTCTTGGATTTATTTCTTTTTATTTTGCTAATTTTATCGCATTGCTTGGGTTTTTAAATATTCTGTTTATAGATATCTGCTTAGCAAAAAGTATTCTTTGTTATAAGAATGGCCCTGCAATTTTAATTGGTTGTGGTATTAATATAATTGGTCTTTCAATAATATTAATTAGTATTAATTAACCTGCTTTAATTATTCGGAAGACATGCATTCTAAACCATCAACTAAATCAGTGCTACATTGATAAACTCTAACCCAATCTATCAAAAATTGATTTGGAATTGTATCATCAGAAATCCCTGTGTCATTTAATGGCTCAGGAAAGTTACCGCCAATAGCAAGATTTAATATAAGGTAGAAAGGTTGGTCATAGGGAGCATTGATATTGTCAGGTGCTCCATCTGTATACCACTGGTTATTTCTAACAGTTCCATAAAGCTCGCCATTAAGAAACCATTTAATTACACCTTTACCCCATTCGATAGCCCAAACATGATAGTTGTCTGCTGGATTAGAATTATCGGCTAAATGTGTTCTACCATCTATCAAACTATTATTTGGCCACTGACTTCCAAAATGCAGAGCATATACTGTTCTATTTTCACCATCTGTGCCTGTGCATTCGTCACATCGTGCACCCAAGTTCACTGCTTCCATTATATCTATTTCACCTTTTAAAGGCCAGCTGTCGCCATATGTATTCGAGGCACCTAACATCCAAAATGCAGGCCAACTCCCTTGTCCTTCTGGAAGTTTAGCTCTAAATTCCATTCTACCATAGGTCCATGCTTGGAGTCCTTCAGTTGTTATCTTTCCTGAAGTATAAGGTTGTGTATTTTGTGTTGAATCCCAATCGTTATTAGGCCCTGTAAATGTTTCCTCTAATGCTACTAGTCGCATTAAGCCATTTACTATTTCTATATTGTCATCCCTATCCGTGTAGCATTGTTTTTCATTATTGCCTCCACCATAACATTCATTTTTTAAGTTCCAGTTATTAGTATTGATTGAGGGTCCATCGAATTCATCGGACCAGATAAGTTCCCATCCTTTATTTAAGGGATGGTAACTTGGTCCATCGGGAGCTGCCTCTGGCATTGCAGGCCGATTAACCCCGGGGGGTGTAGTTACTACGGGTGGTGTAACAACAGTTATTGGAGGTGGAGCTATGTTTTCTGAATTCCCTCCGCAAGCGGATAGAGCCGCGATAATAGTAAGAGATAAAGTATATATTTTATTTAAACTCATCATTAAGTACCTTAAAAAATCAACCTCAATTAAATAACTTAGATCAAATCTAAAATATAAGTCAATGAATTTGTGACAACGCTGTCATTGTTTTAAACCTTAGTATTTGACTGACTTGAGGTATAATCCATCAGGCGGTGCTACAGGTCCGCATTTTGTTCTATCTCTGCTCTCAAGAATTTCCTTAATTGATTCAGGGTTTAATTTTTCAAGCCCAACTTCAACTAATGTACCAACCATTGATCGAACTTGTTTATGAAGAAAACTTCTGGCACGAAAATAAAAATGAATTTCTTTTTCTTCACGCGCAATAGTTATTCTATCAATAGTTTTTGTAGGGCTTTTGGCTTGGCACTGCGTATCCCTAAATGTTGTGAAGTCATGTTGTCCAACAAGGTGCTGTGCAGCTTTATGCATTAATTCTACGTTTAATTTTACTGGAATTCTCCAAAGTCTACCCTTATCTAATGATAGCTTCATTCGTCGATCTATAACACGATATAAGTACTCTCTTTCTGTTGCATCAAACCTTGCGTGCCATTCATCTGGAACCATCTCTGCTTTCAAGATAGTTACAGGGTCATCAGCCATATGAAAGTTCATGGCATCTCTTATTTTATCTGTTCGGTATTCTTTTTTTAAATCCATATGAGCTATTTGGCCTAATGCATGAACTCCGCTATCTGTGCGTCCAGAACCATATACTTCAACCGGTTCATTACGATTTAATTTTTTTCCTGCGTTTTCAAGAACGCCCTGAACACTTGGCCCATGGTTTTGCCATTGCCAGCCCATGTAAGGAGCTCCGTCATATTCTATAGTTAGTTTATAACGCGGCATAAAAATAACTTTGTATTTGTTGGAACTTATTCATTTCAATTCAGTGTTTAATGGCACTTTTCTACCTTTTAAAAATTCTCTTACATTCATTTTTGACTTTCCTGCGGGCTGAACTTCAACTAAGCGCACCGCGTTTTCTTTGCATGCAATTAATAAACCCTCTTCAATAACGGTTCCGGGTTGAACATTTTCTAAGTTTTTGAAGTTTTCATATTTACTCATGTGAATTTTAACGCGCTCTCCATTAATTTTACACCATGCTCCTGGAAAAGGAGAGAGACCACGTATGTGCCGATCAATTATAACGGCAGGCAAATCCCAGTTTATTCTTGATTCAGTTTTTTTTATCTTATGGGCGTAAGTAGGTTTGCCTTCCTGTTTATGTGGGCTTAGCCCCTCTCGTTCAATTGCACCCAGTACCCTAGGCCACATGCTAGCGCCAATTCTAGAAACACTCTGAAACAAAGATCCAGTTGTATCCGTATCTTTAATTTTTATGAGTTCTGATAAAAGAATATCACCAGTGTCCAGGCTTTCTTTCATCTTTTGTATCTGAACCCCAGTTTGCTCATCACCAGCCATTATTGCGCGATGTATTGGAGCAGCACCCCGCCATCTAGGGAGAAGTGAGGCGTGAAGGTTTAAGCATCCATATTTAGTTGATTCTAATGCCCTTTTAGGTAAAATTTGTCCGTAAGCTACAACGCAGCATACATCTGCTTCTAATGCTTCAAGCTCATCAAGAACTTCGCATTCATTAAACTTTTCCGGGATTTCTACGGGGATTCCCATAATTTCTGCAAACTGATGAACAGGAGATTTTGTGATTTTTTTACCACGTCCTGAAGCGCGCGGTGGTTTAGTGTAAACTCTTACCACATCATAGCTGTTAGCAATAATTTCGGCTAATGAAGGAACCGCAAATTCAGGTGTTCCCATAAAAACTATTCTTAAACTCACTTTTATGATCCTATTTATTGCACTCTATAAATCATAAATATTAATTTTTATGTACTTAATTTTCAGATTTTAATTTATTGAATTTTTGAACTTTTTTTACCGCGCGATCTCTTTTGAGGCGAGATAGATAGTCTATGAAAACAACCCCTTTGAGATGATCCATTTCATGCTGTATGCATGTCGCGTAAAGACCTTCGCACCACTCTGTTACTCTTTTCCCATTGTAATCTAAGTATGTAAGCTTAACTTTTTCTGGTCTTTCAACTGTATCAAATACATCTGGTACCGAAAGACACCCTTCCTCATAAGTTGATAAATTTTCAACAACTTCGAGAATTTCTGGATTTACAAAATATTTTACTTTAGGTTTTTCCTCATCTCTCGCAAGATCCATAACTATAATGTTTGAAGGAACACCTATTTGTATTGCTGCAAGCCCTATGCCAGGCGCTGCATACATTGTTTCAAGCATATCATCCATAAGCCTACGAGTATTATCCGTCACCTTCTCTACAGGTTTAGAAATTTGCTTCAATATAGGGTTGGGCACTGTGAGTATAGGTCTGACTGTCATTACCCGTAACTAGTCATCTGGGCGTTAAAGGTCAAGCATTTGACTTTAGATAGCGTGGCATTCTGACCTAAAATACTACCTAATTCATCGTTGACTCATACTCATCTACAGCTAACTTGCTCGCCTGTTTAAAGGAAACATAGTATGTCAGCTCAATGGAATGATAAGCGCCCCATGGCGCCTCACTTGCAAATTTGGAAATGGCATCCTGCTATGTTAAGCTCAATTCTTCATCGTGTCAGTTCTATAGTTGCTTACATTGGGCTGATAATAGTTTCATTTGGAATTTTTTACTTATCATTAAAAGGGAGTTTGCCTTTAGAGTTTATTGTTTTTAGTCCGGTTGGTCTTGTTGGTTTTGGGATATTTATTTTTTCATTTATGTTTATGGCCTTAGCGCAAGTACGACACGCCATCTGGGATAAGGGGTTTATGATGGATCCAATTAAAAATAATATCCTATCTTATTTGATAATAATTATTTCCGTAATTTGGACTTTTTGCATATTATCAATGAGTGTTTAGGAGATAAAAAGTGTCGAAAAACTCTATACATAATAAATTACACAAGTATGTTGGTTATGGGGTTATTATAAGTTTACCTCTAGTTCTTCTCAGTGCAGTTGAAGCTATAAAAGGAGGTTCACAAGGTTTTACCACTTGGCTTTCTAACCCTGTTGGCGGCATTGGTTTTTTAGCCTTTTTTACTGCAGCAATATGGTACTGCAAGTTAGAGCTTGATGAGGTAATACTTGACTATTTTGATGGAAAATTGCGCTCAACATCTTTAATCGTCAACCGATTAGTCGCCTTGATCGTATGGTTTACAGTAGCGAACACTATCACAAGACTAATTCTAGGATAAAGAACAATGACAAAATGGATAGATCATACATATGACGTTGTTGTTGTTGGAGCCGGTGGATCTGGCCTGAGAGCGACATTGGGTGCGGCTCAGGCGGGACTAAAAACAGCTTGTGTAACTAAAGTGTTTCCTACTCGCTCCCACACCGTTGCAGCTCAAGGTGGAATAGCTGCATCTTTGGGTAATATGGGACCGGATGATTGGCGATGGCACATGTATGATACCGTTAAGGGTTCTGACTGGCTTGGGGATCAGGACAGCATTGAATATCTTTGTCGAGAAGCTCCAAAAGCAGTTTATGAATTAGAGCATTGGGGAATGCCATTTTCCCGTAATGAAGATGGTAAGATTTATCAGCGACCTTTCGGTGGTCACACAACAGAATTTGGTGAAGGACCCCCAGTTCAAAGAACGTGTGCTGCTGCTGATCGTACAGGTCATGCAATGTTACATACTTTATATGGACAATCATTACGTAATGAAGCTGAGTTTTTCATCGAGTATTTTGCTTTGGACCTTATTATGGAAGATGGTGTCTGTAGAGGCATAACCGCTTGGAAGTTAGATGATGGAACATTACATAGATTCCGATCGCAAAAAGTTATTTTAGCAACGGGTGGTTACGGAAGAGTATTCTTTAGTGCTACATCTGCTCACACATGTACTGGTGATGGTAATGCTATGGTTCTCAGAGCAGGTTTGCCTTTGCAAGATATGGAGTTTATTCAGTTTCATCCCACTGGTATATATGGAGCAGGGTGTCTAATCACCGAAGGCGCAAGAGGAGAAGGCGGCTATTTAACAAATTCAGAAGGTGAGCGTTTTATGGAACGATACGCCCCTAGTGTCAAAGACCTTGCACCACGCGATATGGTTAGCCGTGCTATGGTTATGGAAATTCGAGAAGGTCGAGGTGTAGGTAAGGATAAAGACCATATTTATTTACACTTAGATCATTTAGACCCAAAAGTTTTAGCGGCTCGGCTACCAGGTATTTCAGAGACTGCTAAGATTTTCTCCGGAGTTGATGTAACTCGAGAGCCCATACCCGTTCTTCCTACATGTCATTATAATATGGGTGGTATACAGACTAATTACTATGGTGAGGTTTTAACAAAAAAAGGCAAAGATCCTGATGCTATAGTTCCAGGGTTAATGGCGGTTGGAGAAGCAGCATGCGTATCCGTTCATGGTGCAAATCGCCTGGGCTCAAACAGCTTAATTGATTTAGTAGTATTTGGCCGAGCAGCTGGTATGCGCTGTGGCGAAACAGTTAAAGCTAATGCTAAGCAAAAGCCGCTTGCTCAAGATGCTGGTGCAGCTTCAATGGAGAGACTTGATAGGTTTAAAGCTGCTAATGGTTCCAAGAAAACATCTGAAATTCGCTTGCGGCTTCAAAAAGCCATGCAAGAGCATTGCGCTGTTTTTCGTACCGAAGATAGTATGGAAGAGGGAGTAAAAAAAATTACAGATATTGCTCATTCTATTAAGGATATAGCAGTCTTTGATAAGACAATGGTTTGGAATACCGATCTTATGGAGGCTCTAGAGCTTGATAACTTAATTTGTCAGGCCATGGTGACTATGGCCTCAGCAAACAATAGAAAAGAATCACGTGGTGCACACGCCCACGAGGATTATACAGACCGTAATGATAAGAAATGGATGAAACATACTCTTGCTTGGTATGATTCTGAGAAGAACAAGGTTAAAATTAATTATCGTCCTGTTCATAAATATACTATGTCTGATGGAATAGATTATATTAAGCCAAAGAAAAGAGTATATTAAGTTTTCTGGCTAAAATAATATATATTTTCCCTTGTTCGATTTTTATAAGGTTGGACACTAAAAAAAGGACTGTTTGATGACCCTTGTACTTTCTGTTAGAGATCAGAAGACACCTTCTGTTGTTGTTCTCACAATGAATAAACCTGAGACAATGAACTCCTACAATATAGAACTTCACTCTGCGCTTCTGGAGGCGATTGTTTCGGCTGATAAAGACCCTTCTGTAAGAGTAATTATTGTAACAGGTGCAGGAAGAGCATTTTGTGCTGGCGCAGATATTAGTCAAGGTTTTGGCGGAGCAAACTTAGATAGCGGCATGGGTGCTGATGCAGTCAATGGTATAAACCGAGACGCTGGAGGCATTTTAAATTTAGCAATATTCGATTGTGATACACCAATTATTGCTGCCATAAATGGTGCAGCTGTAGGGATAGGCGCAACTATGACTTTAGCTATGGACATAAGAATTGCGTCTAAAAAGTCAAAATTTGCCTTTCCATTTGCACGTCGTGGAATTGTTTTTGATGGTGCAGCAAGTTTTTTCCTACCTAAACTTGTTGGTTATTCCAAAGCAAATGAATGGATTTTAAAGGGTAACATTATGATGGCCCAAGAATTACTAGAGGGTGGTTTAATTTCAGAAATTTGCGAGCCGGAAGACGTGCTCACAAGATCTCTTGAATTAGCCAGAGATATTGCAGTTAATTGCTCTCCGACTAGTGTATCTAACAATAAAAAGCTATTGAGGCAGTCTATGCTTGGTAAGGGACCTTTTGATTTGCATATGATAGAGAGTGAAATGCTAAGTGAAGCTTTTTCTAGTGCAGACTGTGCAGAAGGGGTGCAGTCTTTTTTAGAGAAAAGGCCTCCAAGATTTTCAGATAGGAAGTGCAACGAATAATTTTTGATTATTTGGACTTCTAGTTAATATATAGGTTTACTAGAGCCGCGACAAAAAAACAAAAAATAACCGTCGCATACTTTGTGTGTTCCTATTATACGTAACTTAAATAAGGAATATTTTTAATGGTACAGCTTACGCTTCCTAAAAACTCTAAGATAGCTCAGGGTAAAGACTGGCCATCTAATGCTACTGGGAAAAATATTAAAACCTTCAAAATTTATCGTTATGATCCTGAAGACGGAAGTAATCCTTATTGGGACACGTACCACATTGATTTAGATGCATGTGGACCAATGGTGCTTGATGCACTTTTTAAAATTAAAAATGAAATAGATCCAACCTTAGCCTTCCGTAGGTCTTGTAGGGAGGGCGTCTGTGGTTCCTGTGCAATGAATATTGGGGGTCGTAATACACTTGCCTGCACCAAAGCTATAGAAGATGTATCAGGTAAAAGTATATCTATCTCACCACTGCCTCATATGCCTGTTGTACGTGACTTAGTTCCTGATTTGTCAAATTTTTACAATCAATACGCTTCGATTGAACCATGGCTTCACACTTCTACTCCACTTCCAACTGAGGAATTGACTCAAACAATAGAAGATAGAGATAAATTAGATGGTTATTATGAATGTATTTTGTGTGCATCTTGTTCAACGTCTTGCCCATCTTATTGGTGGAACGGTGATAGATATTTAGGCCCTGCGGCTCTATTGCAGGCTCATCGCTGGTTAGTTGATAGTCGGGATGATGCTAAAAATGAACGCTTAGAAAAACTTGACGACCCTTTTAAGCTTTACCGTTGTCACACAATCATGAATTGCGCGAATGTATGTCCGAAAGGCCTAAACCCTGCAAAGGCTATTGCAGAAGTTAAAAAAATGATGGTTGCAAGAACTTAACTTAAAGGCAATTACAGACTTTCTACCATATCTCTGATATCTTGGGTTGCCTTAGCAGCATTTTTTGACAGACTGGACGCACTTATAGGCTCACCAAACGTTAACTTAAAAGTTTTCCCTTTTTTATTTAAAAGTTCCTGAAAGAGAGTAATATCTCTAAGTTCTCGGTTAGCCCAGGCAAATAAATAGTATAAGAAGCTATTGCGGGCTTTCATTCTTAGAGGAATTACTTGTGTTCCGTACTTTTTAGCTAGCATTGCTGCCGAGTTTTCCCATCTCCTATCTATAAGTCCTCTGCAAGTAATTTTTGCAAGCCTTCCGCTAGGAAAAATAACAATACATTTATCTTCTTTCAAAGCTTTTTTAAGCAGAATAAGGGTTTGTCGAGTTTTTTTAGTACTTCTTTTCTCTTTTTTCCACTCAACTGGAATAAATAAATCTGTTGCTAGAGGCATAACGCGTAAGGCATCTGAGTTTGCAAGAAAAATATGATCAGGCCTTCTTTCTTTAATCGCTTGATGAACTGCTATACCATCCGCTAGCCCAGTAGGATGATTGCTGATTAAGATACACTTTCCTTCTTTAGGTAGGCGGTCTAGGTTTTGTACAGATATTCTGGGGTTTATATGTTTGATCATTAATTTAAACGCATCATGCCCAGTTTTATTCTTGATCGCGTCTGTAAGAAATACAGCAGCGTCATAAGCTAGAAGCCTGTACAGAAACGGTTTAAAAAATTTAAACAAGACAGGATGGCTCATCATCTTAGGGGCACGTTCTGATATAAGTTCTTCTACAATATGCATCTAAGTTTCTATAATACTATTGCGCTAAAAAAGAAAATAAAATTGAAGGCCACTAGCTTGAAAGTATTTATTGATTATGTTTATAGATCTGCAGGTAAGAAGTTCAATTAACTTAAGAAAGTTAAAAAATGTTAAGATTTAACCCAATTAATGTTTTGTTTCTCTGTACTGGAAATTCAGCTCGATCAATTATGTCTGAAGCAATATTAAACGATATTGGTAAAGACAATTTTATTGCTTGGTCAGCAGGTAGCAAACCCTCTAAAAAACCACACCCTGATGCTTTGAGAGAGTTATTTAATAGAGGTCACACTATTGAGTCTTATCGTTCAAAATCTTGGAGTGAATTTACAGCCGGACCTGCAATGGATATTGTGATAACTGTTTGCGATAACGCAGCAAAAGAATCGTGTCCTATATTTCCTGGGAAAGGTATAAAAATTCATTGGCCTGCTTTTGATCCTGTAAGTATTGGCGATCCTGATGAGCGTGCTAAATCATTCTGTGATGTTTATGATATATTTTATAGCCGTATAACTAAATTGGTTTCATTACCGTTAGAGTGCTTGAGTAATAAGTCACTTTTGCAAAGTATTAGTAATTAACAAGCAGTCACCTTTTTCTGGTATTCTTATTACTCGGCATCCATAACTCTAGTTTTTTTGCGGCCCATTCACGACCTCCAAGACCAAAGGCAATTGCACCTCCTGCTCCAGCTGCGACTGCCGCAGCCATGGCGGAATAACGAAATGCTGTATCAACTATGCCTTCACCTAGTTGCATGGTTTCCAAGCCCATAAATATAACTATTATCATAGTTGCATACTTTATTATTTTACCTGCGAGGTCTCCGGATGTCTGTGTAACGATCTTAGCTATAAAATTAGTTATAAACAGACCTGCACCTATGATTACTGCACCTAGGACAACTCTTCCTCCAATTTCAAGTAATGTATTAAATACGTTAGTTAGCTCATCAATGCCTAGAGCCTTCATAGCTGCTGTAAGCCCTGTAAGTGCTACTCCTATAAAGCCTATATTTCCAATTATAACAGAAGGTATAAAACTTGTTCCCTTACCATCCAAGCTTGCAAAAGATGATAATGAGTTATCGATACCTAAAGCGGGCAATGTGCTTTTAGCTAAATTAGAAACAAATTTTCCTATAAAAACAAATATACATAGAATAATTGCAGCTCCAATAATTCTTGGTATATATCCCAAAATTGCATTTAACAGATCTGCTACTGGAGCTGAAACCCCTGGTATATTCCAAATCCCAATTGCAGTCGCAGCAGCTGTTATGATCACGACAGCTGCTACTATTAATCCTGAACTTTTTGCTAGCGATGTTGATTTATCTTCATCACCAGTTAACCCAAAACGTGTTACTAGATTATCTATTTGAGCTGCTTCTAAGGTAGATGTCAGTGCCTCTTTTACTACTCGAGACAAGAAAATACCAACTGTGAGCACAAAAGCACCTACAGCAAGCTGCGGTAGATAGTTTAAAATATTATCCATCATACCATTTAGAAAACTGAGTTGACTGGAGAGTAATGGAAATTCGCCAAGGCCCATAAGAATAAATATTAACCAAAGAACCCAAAAAACTGCCTTTGACAGTGATTTTCCAATATTTCCCCCTGTAGTCTTTACCTTGCGTCCAATTCCAGTTCGATTTATTGCACTTGAAATTACAGCTTGTGCAATTTTTGATATGAAATATCCAATAATAATTACCCCCAAAGCTATCAAGGGCCCTGAAAGCCACTGTAGATTACTTGGTAAGATGTCTCCCACTGATTGACTAATTTTTTCCATTTTGGTCTCTCCGGTATATCCTAATGCAAAAGAATACAGCTGTAGTGATTTGTTTCTGTTGCCAACACTTTATAATCTGAAAATGAACGAAAGCTTAAGGAAATTACTTATTAACTACCTCTTGACCTTATTCAGAGCCACGTTAGGTAGATTTATGCGTGCTGCACCTATAAAAAATAAATTACTTTTGCTGTTTTTAATAATTATCAGCTTTGGATTACCTATTTTAGCTATTCTTCTTTTGCTTGACTTGTCATGAGCGTAGTTTCTGAACTTAAATCACGTGTTGTTACTGGTGAGCTAACCTCTGATCAATCTCAATTAGAAGCAGCCAAACATCTCGACGAATTATTGGAACGATTGTCTAATCGTTCAATTGAGTTCAGAAATTTTCGGTTGCGCCCTAAATTTATAAAAGGTTTATATCTTTGGGGCGGTGTTGGAAGAGGAAAATCAATGTTAATGGACTGGTTTTTTGATATGGCAGAGGTTAAAAATAAGAATAGAGTTCACTTTCATTCTTTTATGCTTAAAGTGCATTCACGAATGAACTATTGGCGTAAGTTTGGCGAAGGTGATCCCATTAAACCTGTAGCTAAAGAAATAGCTCAGGAATCTAAATTATTATGCTTCGATGAATTTCATGTTACTGATATTACTGATGCTATGATACTTTCGCGTCTTTTTGAAGCTTTATGGAAAAAGGATATTGTTGTTGTTGCTACATCAAATAGATCTCCTGAAGAACTTTATAAAAATGGATTAAACCGCTCTCTTTTTTTACCTTTTATTCATTTGATGCATTCCTATTTAAAAATTCATGAATTTGGGGGGGCTACAGATCACAGACTAAGACAATTACAAGCAGCTCCGGTATATTACACACCATTAGGTGAAAAAGCTGCTGCTGCTGTAGATAAAGCGTGGCACCGCTTAACAGGCGTAGCTAGGGAACGGGAAACAATTTTAAGGATACAGGGACGCAATTTAATAATTAGCCAAACTGCTGCAGGAACTGCTAGAACAACTTTTAACCATCTTTGTGCTAATGCATTAGGAGCCGCAGATTATCTTAAGCTTTCCCATGCTTTTCAAACATTAATCTTAGAAAACGTACCTAAGCTAGGAGCCCATAATCGTAATGAAGCTAAAAGGTTTGTTACATTAATAGACACTCTTTATGAAACAAAAACAAAATTAATAATAAGTGCAGAGGTGGAGCCGCACGAACTTTATAATAAAGGTGATGGGGCGTTTGAATTTGAAAGAACATCAAGCAGACTTATGGAGATGAGAAGTACTGAATATCTTAGTCAAAGACGAATACTTATTGAAGAGTAAGGCTAATATTAATATCAATAAAAAATAAACTTTATTTATGGGTTATACTTATTGCGACTCGCTTAGTTAGCCGTTAAAGATCCATCAAACATTATTGAGAGGAATATTCATGGCACGAGCTAAAATCGCCCTTATAGGAGCCGGCATGATCGGTGGTACACTTGCCCATATTGCCGCACGTGAAGAGCTAGGTGATGTAGTTCTCTTTGATATATTCGAAGGAACAGCCAAGGGTAAAGCATTAGACTTATCTGAAGCTTCCCCAGTATTCGGAAAAGATTCTCGACTCAAAGGCACTAATAATTATGCAGATATAGCAGGCGCTGATGTATGTATAATAACTGCTGGCTTTCCTCGCAAGCCAGGAATGGATCGAAAAGATTTAGTTGGTAAAAATCTAGGAGTTATAAAACAGGTTGCTGAAGGAATAAAACAGTTCGCTCCGAAAGCTTTTGTTATTTGCATAACTAACCCTCTAGATGCTATGGTATGGGCATTACAAAAGTTTTCAGGTCTTCCTCCACGAAAAGTTGTTGGGATGGCCGGAGTTTTAGACTCAGCTCGTTTTCGTTATTTTTTAGCAGCGGAATTTAAGTGCTCAGTCGAAGATGTGCATGCTTCTGTACTCGGCGGACATGGAGATACCATGGTGCCTCTCACCCGCTATTCGACTGTTAATGGTATCCCTTTACCGGATCTTGTTAAAATGAAATGGACAACCCAAGACCGTATTGACTCGATTGTGGAGAGAACACGCAAAGGTGGCGGTGAAATTGTAGCCTTGTTAGGTAATGGCTCTGCATTTTATGCTCCAGCAGAATCTGCCATCGAAATGGCCACTAGTTATTTACGAGATAAAAAACGTATTTTACCATGTGCTGTGCGACTCTCAGGACAAATTGCTGGGGTTAGGGGTCTCTACGTAGGGGCTCCAGCTATGATTGGATCAAGAGGCGTTGAAAAAGTCATGAATATACGACTAAAGAGTAACGAGCGCGAAATGTTTATGAATTCTGTTGCAGCTGTTGAGAATATAATCTCTGAGTGTCAAGAAATGGAGCCTGAGTTAAGAGATTAGTTTGGTTTTTTACAACAATCAAAACATTTTCATTTATTAATTAATTTGCCTCAACTGATTTGAAAGCACTTGGTAAATTTTTTTGATTAAAATATGTTTTCGGCTGTTGCTAGTAAGAAATAGCACCCTTATAGACACTATCCAAGTTGGGATTAAACTTAGTTCTGACCATTTGAAATAAAAGTTGAGAGAAACTCCATGAATATCCATGAATATCAAGGCAAATCTGTACTTAAACAAATAGGTGCACCTGTATCTAAGGGAAAAGCAATATTTGATGCCTCTGAAGCTGAAGCAGCAGCGATAGAATTAGGGGGACCTCTTTGGGTTGTTAAATCGCAAATCCATGCTGGTGGTCGTGGAAAGGGTACTTTCATAGAAACCGCTGCTGGCGAAAAAGGCGGTGTCAGGTTGGCTTGGTCTGTAGAAGAGGTTGTAGAAAATGCTCATCAAATGCTTGGGTCTCATCTTGTGACTGCTCAAACTGGAAATGATGGCAAGCAAGTTAACAGGTTATATATTGAGGATGGCTCTGACATTGATCGTGAGCTTTATCTTTCTATTATAATAAATAGAGAAACCTCTAGAGTATCATTTATAGTTTCTACTGAAGGGGGTATGGACATAGAGGCAGTTGCGCATGATACTCCTGAAAAAGTTATTAATTTTGACATTGACCCTGCTACTGGTTTTATGCCCCACCACGGCCGCAGACTTGCTAAAGCCTTAGAACTGGAAGGAGATTTAGCAAAACAAGCAAATACTCTTGGACGCATATTATATGACGGATTTCTGTCTAAAGATATGAGCATGTTAGAAATTAATCCATTAATTGTTACTGAGAGTCAAAAACTGCATTGTTTAGACGCTAAAATTAGTTTTGATGAGAATGCTCTTTTCCGTCATAAAGACATTCAAGAATTGCGCGATGCCACAGAAGAGGACTCTAAAGAAACCGAGGCTAAGAAATTTGATTTATCATATGTAGCACTTGATGGAAATATTGGGTGCATGGTAAATGGTGCTGGACTGGCTATGTCAACTATGGATATCATAAAGTTATATGGAGCAGAGCCTGCAAACTTTTTAGATGTGGGTGGAGGAGCCACAAAAGAAAATATTGTAGCTGCCTTTAAAATTTTGACATCAGATTCCAAGGTTAAGGGAATACTTATTAATATTTTTGGTGGAATAATGAAATGTGATGTTATTGCTCAAGGAACTGTAGATGCTGTCAAAGAGGTCGGTCTTAAGGTCCCTTTAGTTGTGAGGCTTGAAGGAACAAATGTAGAAGAGGGTAAAGATATAATCAATGACTCAGGTTTGAACGTAATAGCTGCTGATGACTTAGATGATGCTGCACAGAAGATTGTAGCAGCGGTTGGAGCAATATAATGTCAGTTCTTATTAATAAAGATACAAAAATTATTACTCAAGGCATGACTGGTAAAACCGGTACATTCCATACAGAGCAAGCCCTTGCTTATTATGACACCAAAATGGTTGCTGGCGTTACTCCAGGAAAAGGTGGAAGTACTCATATTGGCTTACCAAATTATGATACTGTTGCTGAGGCTAAACATGCTACAGGTGCTACAGCTTCAGTAATTTATGTGCCGCCTCCCTTTGCAGCCGACTCAATTCTAGAGGCTATAGAGGCTCAGATGGAATTAATTATTACAATTACTGAAGGAGTCCCTGTAGCTGATATGATACCTGTTAAACGAGCACTTCAAGGCTCAAATTCAAGGTTAATAGGCCCTAATTGCCCAGGTGTTTTAACTCCAGAGGAATGTAAGATTGGTATTATGCCGGGTAAAATATTCAAAAAAGGAAGTTGTGGTGTTGTATCTCGTTCAGGAACATTAACATATGAAGCTGTCTTTCAAACTTCTCAAGTTGGTTTAGGTCAAACCACTGCCATTGGAATTGGAGGAGATCCTATTAATGGAACAAACTTCATTGATTGTTTGGAACTATTTTTTAACGATGAAGATACCAAACAAATAATTATGATTGGTGAGATCGGAGGATCGGCTGAAGAAGAAGCTGCTGAATATGTTTCTCATATGGCAAAAAAGGGTATCAAAAAACCTATGGTTGGGTTTATTGCGGGGCGTACTGCTCCCCCAGGTCGTACTATGGGGCATGCTGGAGCTATAGTTTCCGGCGGAAAAGGCGGTGCTGAAGATAAAATAATGGCAATGGAAAAAGCAGGAATACGTGTTTCTGACTCGCCTGCAAAGCTCGGTGTTACAATGATGGAAGTTCTCAACGGATAGGAGCATAATTGCTCTGAAAGACGGTATGTTATGACTAACAAAGGTCGTAGTAAAAAAAATAAAGAAATGCTCGAGACATTATTTCTTGATGGCGGAAACGCATCTTATCTTGAAAAAATGCAAGCTAAGTATTTTGCTGACCCTCAAAGTGTTGACCCTAGTTGGCAGCAATATTTCTTTTCTTTGGATGAAGATCCTGGAAATGCTAAATTAAATGCTAATGGCCCAAGTTGGAAATCTGAAAATTGGCCTAAAGATATTAATGGAGAAATAACTTCAGCTCTAACTTCAGACTGGATTGAAAATGTTACATTAGAAAAAAAAGTTTCTAAACATATGCCCAATGCTTCTATTGACGATGTTAGGCAGGCAACTAAGGATAGTTTACGTGCTTTGATGTTAATTAGAGCTTTCCGTATGAGAGGGCATTTAATAGCTACTCTAGATCCACTAAATATGCAGAAACCTGAAGTACACTCGGAGCTCGAACCTTCAACATATGGGTTTTCTGATAGTGATTTGGATAGAGAGATTTTTATCGATGGAGTTCTAGGATTACAAACTGCATCCATTAATCGAATACTAGAAATTGTTAAGCGTACTTATTGTTCGACCTTTGGAATGCAATTTATGCATATATCTGACCCAGACGAAAAGAGTTGGCTGCAACAACGTATCGAGGGCCCAGATAAAGAAATTAGTTTTTCTAAAGAAGGCAGAAGAGCAATTTTACATAAACTTATAGAGGGCGAAGCGTTTGAACAACTTATTCACAAACGATACCCTGGTACAAAACGTTTCGGTTTAGATGGTGCTGAGAGTTTGCTACCAGCATTAGAACAAATTATTAAACGGGGAGGGCAGTTAGGGCTTGAAGATATTAATTTTGGTATGCCGCACAGAGGTCGTTTAAATGTAATGGCCTCAGTAATGCAAAAGCCTTATTCTGCTATTTTTCATGAATTTTTAGGAGGTGTATCATCAGGGGGCGATGACTATGGTTCTGGAGACGTAAAATATCACTTAGGTGTATCTAACGACCGTCAATTTGATGGAAATAAAGTACACCTTTCTCTCGCGCCTAACCCTTCGCACCTTGAGGTTGTTTCACCTGTAGTCATGGGTAAGGCCAGAGCAAAGCAACAAATGGCTTCTGGGACATATCAATCCCATAACCCCGAAAAAGTAATGGCAGTCATTCTTCATGGGGATAGTGCTTTTGCTGGTCAGGGTGTTGTTATGGAATGTTTCCAAATGAGCCAATTAGTGGGTTACAGAACTGGAGGTACTATTCATGTAGTAGTAAACAACCAAATTGGCTTCACAACTACACCAAGTGAGTACCGTTCTGGTCAATACTGCTCTGATGTGGCGTTTATGGTTGAGGCACCAGTATTTCATGTTAACGGGGATGATCCAGAATCAGTAGTGTTTGCTGCACGGGTGGCAACTGAGTACCGTCAGAAATTTGGAAAAGACGTTGTGCTTGATATCATTTGCTACCGAAGATATGGACACAATGAAGGTGATGATCCTTCTTTTACTCAACCACTGATGTATAAAGCAATTGATGGAAAAAAGACAACAAGAGAGATTTATGCAGACCGTTTAATCAAAGCGGGTGATTTAACTGTAGAAGAACATCAAGGTGATGTAGCCAATGTTTACGCAAAGCTAGACTCTGAATTTGAAAAAGCAAAGTCATTTAAAACTCAACCCCCAGATTGGTTACAAGGAGTTTGGCAAGGCTTATCTCAGCCAGAAGCAAAAGATGAGAGACGCCAAGGCGATACATCGGTAAAGTTAGAAGCGCTAAGAGAAATTGGCAAAAAAATTACTTCAATACCTGAAACTGTTAATATTCATCGCACTTTAAAACGAATTATAAATGCTAGATTTGAAAAAATTATTGCAGAGAAAAATATTGATTGGGGTCTAGCTGAGCATTTAGCCTTTGGAACATTAATTTCCGAGGGACATCCTGTACGACTATCTGGTCAAGATTCAGAAAGAGGTACTTTTTCACAAAGACAGTCACATATAATAGATCAAGTAACTGAAGAGAAATATACACCTTTAAATAATATCTCCGATACACAAGAGTATTATCAAGTATTAAACTCACATTTATCGGAAGAAGCTGTTTTAGGATTTGAATATGGCTTTTCTTCCGCAACTCCTAAAGGTTTAACAATATGGGAAGCGCAATTTGGTGATTTTGCTAATGGTGCTCAAGTCATGGTCGACCAATTTATTTCAAGTGCTGAGCAAAAGTGGTTACGAATGTCGGGTCTTGTTATGTTATTACCGCATGGATATGAGGGTCAAGGCCCTGAGCATAGTTCAGCTAGGCTCGAACGTTATTTACAAATGTGTGCTGAAGATAATATGCAAGTAACTAATGTAACTACTCCTGCAAATTACTTTCATGTTTTGAGGCGTCAAGTTAAGCGTAATTTTAGGAAGCCTTTAATAAATATGAGCCCAAAGTCTCTACTTCGTCATAAATTATGTGTTTCTACCTTTGAAGAAATGTCAACAGGGTCTGATTTTCATAGGCTTTTGTGGGATGATGCAGAGTTTAGACCAGAAGTAACTAATATAAAACTATGTTCTGATAATAAGGTAAAACGGGTTATCATTTGCTCTGGTAAGATTTATTATGATTTATTTGAAGCAAGAGAAAAATTGCATAGAAATGATGTTTATCTACTCAGAGTAGAGCAATTATACCCTTACCCTGAGCATGCGATGAATAAAGAATTGAAGCGATTTAACAATGCAGAATTTGTTTGGTGTCAAGAAGAACCTAAAAATATGGGCGCTTGGTCTTTTATAAACCCACTTATTGATGAAACATTATTATCTATAAATGTAAAGCAAGATCGTATACGTTATATAGGACGAGCCTCCGCAGCCTCGACTGCAACAGGTATTGCAGTTAAACATAAAAGAGAACAGCAAAGCATTATTGATAATGCTTTTACAAAATAGGTTGAATATATGACTGATATTATCATACCGAATGTTGGTGAAAGTGTTTCTGAAGTCACAATTGCTCAATGGTTTAAAAAAGTAGGTGATATAATAAAAAAAGATGATCCAATTCTTGAACTCGAAACCGATAAAGCTGCCCAAGAAATTGTATCTCCTGCGGACGGTGTCATAGAAGAAATATTAGCCAAAGAGGGCGATAATGTTGCGGTGGGAACTTTAGTAGCGCGTATAAATTCGAATAATCCCAGTCTTGCTCTACAAAAAGACATATCTGCTTCTAATAATACTTCTTCAACTCAAATTACAGTTCCGAATTTAGGAGAATCAGTATCGGAAGTTACTATTGCATCTTGGAGCAAAAATATTGGAGATAAAGTAGTTAAAGATGAGGCTATAGTCGAATTAGAAACTGATAAAGCCTCTCAAGAAATTGTAGCCCCCTTTACAGGTATAATTACTGCCATCAATGTTATTGAAGGCGAAACTGCATCAGTCGGCCAAGTTCTTTGCGAGTTAAAGCCAATTGATTCAAATAAAAACGCTGATAATAATAAAGAAAGTGCAGTATCTGATAATAAAGCAGAAGCATTGAAGCCTAAGAAAGCCCCTATGCCAAGTGCTGAGAGGCTTATCAAAGAAAAGGACCTCAATATATCATCTATGAAAGGTACGGGTAAGGATGGCCGAATAACCAAAGGTGACACTTTGTCTGCCATTGCAAATACTAATTTAGATGCTCCAGACTCTATCGAAAGCAATATAAATGGGACTGGATTAAAAGTATCAGAATTAAGAGAAGAACGAGTACGAATGTCTCGGTTGCGCCAAACAATTTCTCGTCGTTTGAAAGATGCTCAGAACACTGCTGCTATGCTTACTACCTATAATGAAGTAGATATGAGTAACATAATTCGGATGAGAAATAATTATAAAGAAATCTTTGTTTCAAAGCACGGTGTAAAATTGGGCTTTATGAGCTTTTTTGTTAAAGCATGCGTACAAGCACTAAAAGATGTTCCAGCTGTTAATGCTGAAATAGATGGTACCGATATTATTTATAAGAATTATTATGATATTAGTGTTGCTGTTGGAACACCAAAAGGACTTGTAGTTCCAGTACTGCGAAGTTGCGATAGTCTTTCACTTGGAGGTATTGAAAGAGGTATAGGCGACTTAGGAGCAAAGGCTCGCGACGGATTGCTTTCAATGGATGATATGATGGGAGGCACGTTTACTATTTCCAATGGTGGAGTCTATGGTTCATTGATGTCATCACCAATATTAAACCCTCCGCAGGTTGGTATCTTAGGGATGCATAAAATAGAGAAGCGCCCTATTGTAATAGATGATCAAATTGTTATCAGACCGATGATGTATTTGGCATTGAGTTATGATCACCGTATAGTTGATGGCAAAGAGGCTGTAACTTTTCTGGTAAGAGTTAAAGAGTGTTTAGAGGATCCTGAACGTTTATTGCTAGACCTGTAATAATTTTAATTGTGTTGTAGGAATTTAATATTGACTGAATTAATAATAATTAACCACCTTCGGAGTTTTAATGTCAAATAATTATGATGTGATAGTTATTGGTGGAGGTCCTGGAGGCTATAATTGTGCTATTCGTTGTGGGCAGCTAGGGTTGAAGGTATTATGTGTAGAAAGTCGAAAAACACTAGGCGGGACATGCTTAAATGTGGGATGTATTCCTTCAAAGGCATTGCTACATTCGACTGAAATGCTCGAAACAGCTCAAAATGATTTTATAAATATGGGTCTTATAGGTGATATTAGTTTTGACCTAAAAAAAATGATGTCAGCTAAAGAAAAAACAGTTAACGGTCTTACATCAGGAATTGAGTTTTTATTTAAAAAAAATAATGTTATTCATATAAATGGAACTGGTAAAATTATTAATGACTCTACAGTTATGATTGATGGAGCATCTTATAGTACTAAAAATATTGTTATCGCTACCGGTTCTAATGTTACAAAATTACCGAATGTAGAAATTGATGAGAAGAATATTGTATCTTCGACTGGCGCGTTGAAATTAGATAAAGTTCCAACTAAATTAGTTGTTATAGGCGGTGGTGTTATAGGTCTAGAACTCGGGTCTGTCTGGCGTCGTTTGGGCTCTGAAGTAACAGTAGTAGAGTATCTTGATCATATAATGCCAGGCATGGATTCTGAAGTTCAAAAACAAGCTTTGCGTATTTTTAAAAAGCAAAAAATGAAATTTGAACTTAGTAGAAAAGTTATAAGCGTTAATAAAATAAGTCATGGTTTAGAAGTTCAAACTGAAGCAAGCTCCGGTGGTAATTTAAAAACTATTAATGCTGATGTTGTCTTAGTTTGCATTGGTCGAAAACCTAATACTGATGACCTTGGACTAGACGCCATAGGTCTTAAAAAAAATGAACGTGGTTTTATAGTAACGGATAATTTCAAAACAAATATATCGAATATTTATGCTGTTGGTGATTGTACAACAGGCCCAATGTTGGCCCATAAAGCCGAGGATGAAGGTGTTGCAGTTGCAGAAATTATAGTTGGAAAGGCTGGTCATGTTAATTATGAAGTAATTCCAGGTGTGGTTTACACATCTCCAGAAATTGCTTCTGTTGGTAAAACAGAGCAGGATTTAACAAACGCTAATATACCTTTTAAGCGAGGAAAATTTTCTTTTGCTGCAAACTCTAGAGCTCGCGCAAATCATCAAACTACCGGATTTGTAAAGATTCTTGCCCATGCGGAAACAGATGAAATTTTAGGTGCACATATAATTGGTTCTCATGCCGGCGACTTAATTGCTGAAATAGCTTTAGCTATGGAATTTAAGGCTTCGAGCGAAGATGTAGCACGTACATGCCATGCTCATCCTACTATCACTGAGGCTATCCGACAGGCGGCTATGGATGTTGAAGATTGGGCAATGCAAAGCTAATTTTATTAATTAATTAGAAAGTCAATCGCATTTGTGTATTCATAAAATTATAAGACTTTTCAGTATATTTTTAACAGCAATTCTTACCTTGTCAGCATCCGATATTGAGAAAATTTCTCATAATAATATGAATGAAATTGATAATCTTTTACGTACTTCTGTTTTAAATAAAGAAGTAATTGGAGTATCAGCTTTAATCTACGATGAGGGAAGCGTTATCTATAAAAATTCATATGGTTTACGTGATCGGGAACGAAATATCCCGGTAGAAGTAGATACTATTTGGAGAATTTTTTCCATGACAAAACCAGTAACTGCAACAATAATTATGGATTTGAAAGAAGAAAAAAAACTAAATCTTTCTGACCCTGTTTCTAAATATATTCCTGAAATTGATAATATGCAGGTAGCAAGAATTGATGAAAATGGGTTTGTAAGTCTTGAGTCACAAAATAGAGCTATTACTTTAGAAGACTTAATGTTGCATCGTTCAGGAATGGGCTATGGTATATTTGGTTCTCAAAGCATCCTTACGTCCTTATACAATGATGCTGAACTTTTTTATGTGGTTGATAAAAAGTCCGGAATATCAGAGAGCATGGAAAAAAAAATGACCAAACTTTCTAAACTTCCTCTATTATTTCAGCCTGGTGAGGCTTGGTACTATAGTTACTCAATGGATGTACTTGGTAGAGTTGCTGAAGTTATTGAAGGTAAGAAATTAGGAGAGATAATGGAGGAGCGGCTGTTTAAACCGCTTGGTATGACTGATACTAGTTTTGCAATTAAACCAGAGCAACAAAAACGATTTGCTTCAAACTACTTTAGAACAAAGGAAGGAAATTTCATTTTAATAGAGGATGGACAAAATAGCCCTTTTGCTAATCCTTTGAATGAATTCCAAAGTGGAGGGGCAGGACTTGTTTCTACAATAGATGATTTTGCTATATTTGCTAAACTTATACTCGATGGGGGAAAATATAAAGGCCATAGAGTATTAGATGAAGAAACTATTGATTTAATGATAAAAGATCATATGGGGCAAGATAAGCCTTATTTAATTCCATGGTTGGGTCCTGATTTTATGTCAGGTTTTGGTTATGGTGGATCTATTCAAATTAACGAAACACCCGAGCAGTTAGCTAGAAACGGTAAAGGCATTGGTCATTGGGGTTGGTCAGGAGCGGCTCGCACAATTTTCTGGATTGACCGAAAAAATAATTCATTCGGTATACTGTTGCTACAGTTCCTGAGTGATGAGGACCCAAAAATACATGATGAATTTAGAGCTTTAGCATTTGCTATGACTAAAAATCAGTAAACTAGATCAGTTAAAAGTGTATTGTTCTATTATATGCGTTTAATACAGCTTCATGCATCATTTCGGATAAAGTAGGGTGCGGGAATACTGTTTCCATTAATTCATGCTCAGTTGTTTCTAGTTTTTGTGCAATTGTATAGCCTTGAATAAGTTCAGTGACTTCGGTTCCAATCATATGCGCTCCTAATAGCTCACCTGTTTCTTCATTAAAAATAGTCTTTATTAATCCCTCAGGCTCTCCTAAAGCTATTGCTTTACCATTACCTACAAATGGAAATTTCCCAACTTTTACTCTATAGCCTGCTTTTATGGCTTGTTTTTCTGTATGACCCACTGATGCAATTTGGGGGTGGCAGTAAGTACAGCCAGGTATTGATATTGGATTGAGCGGTTCTGGGTTTCTGCCCGCTATTTTTTCAATGCATATTATTCCTTCATGTGATGCTTTGTGAGCTAACCAAGGAGGAGTAGTTACATCGCCTATTGCATATAATCCATCAACACAAGTTTGGCTGTACTCATTAACTACAATGTGAGTTCTGTCAATTTTAACACCCAGGTTTTCAAGCCCTATATTTTCAGTGTTTCCTACAATACCTATTGCAAGAATTACTCTGTCATAAGTTTTTGTATTACTTTCACTTATATTTTCAAGGACTGCCTTAACCCCATTTTCAACAACTTTTAAAGTTGCTTTTGAGTTTGTTATAATTTTTATCCCACGTTTAGAGAATGCTTTTTTTGCCAATGCAGATATTTCTTCATCTTCTGCAGGTAAAATTCTATCTTCCATTTCAACTACTGTAACTTTTGAACCAAAAGCATTATAAAATGAAGCAAATTCCATACCAATGGCACCAGAGCCGATAACCAGAAGTTTGTTTGGCATAGTGTCAGGAATCATTGCCTCTTTTGCAGACCATATATACTTTCCGTCTGGCTCTAAACCAGCTTGTGGTATGGTTCGAGCCCTTGCTCCTGTTGCTAATATAACATGCTTAGCTTTATATATTTTTTCTCCTACACGAACCTCTGGTGCTTCTTTAGCTGGTTGCAGAGATGCGAAACCATTTATAACGGTTACATTATTTTTCTTCATTAGATGTTTAATGCCTGCCGAAAGCTGGTTAGCAATATTTCGAGATCTTTGAACTATACTCTTTAAATTAAATTCAGGAGAGGCCGATAACCCATAGTCCTCAGCGTGCTTCATATTGCTATATACTTCAGCTGATCTGAGGAGAGCTTTGGTAGGTATGCAGCCCCAGTTCAAGCAAACTCCGCCTAGACTATCTTTTTCAATTATAGCTGTTTTAAAACCAAGTTGACTTGATCTGATGGCAGTTACATATCCACCAGGACCTGATCCTATTATGATGACGTCAAAGTTTGTATCAGACATTTTTTGATCTACTTTTTGTATGTTAAGTTAACATGAAAGCTTTGTTTAAAGCATCATTGTTATTGGTTTTTCAATGTATCTCTTAAAGTGTTGCAACCACTTTGCCCCCAAAGCTCCATCTATTACTCTATGATCACATGTTAAGGTTACTGTCATAATGGTCGCTAGGTCTAAAGCCCCTTCACGAACTATTGGTCTCTGATTACCTTCGCCTACGGACAGTATCATTCCATGCGGTTCATTGATTATTGAACCAAACTCTTTAATACCCATCATCCCAAGGTTAGATATTGAAAATGTTCCTCCTTGGTACTCAGTTGGCTTGAGCTTACGCTCTCTGGCTCGAGAGGCTAAGTCTTTCATTTCTGTAGAAATTTGTGATAAGCCTTTATTATCTGCTTGTCGAATAATAGGAGTTATTAAACCGCTTTCGATTGAGACTGCAACTGCGACATCTGCATGTTTGTGTATTGCTATTCCATCCGGTGTATAGCTAGCGTTAGCTTCTGGGCAGTGTTTTAATGAAAGCGCTGAAGCTCTTATGAGCATATCATTTACACTTATTTTAACAAACTCACCTGCTTGTTGGTTTAGCTCTTTTCTAAGTCTAAGTAATTCATCAATTTCACAATCAATTGTTAATGGAAAACTAGGTACATTTTGTGAAGAATCTAGTAGTCGTTTCGATATAACTTTTTGAATATTATTTAGGGGCACTAGGTCATAGGATCCTGGTTCTATTCCTAATTTAGTCAAATGCTCAGCACCTCCATACCTTAGCGCTCCTATTTCTTTTGAGGCAGAGTTATCACTAAAGACTTGTTGATTGGTTTGAGATGGAATAATATTTGACTCTAAGTCTTTTATATAGGCTTCAATATCTATTTTTATAACTCTGCCGTTAGGCCCAGAGCCAGAAATTTGACTTAAGTCTACATTTAAATTCTTTGCCAGACGACGAGCTAGGGGGGATGACTTTATTTTTTCTAATTTTCCAGAAGCTTTTTCTTTTTGAGTATCTATTTCATTAATGGTTGCTTCCATAGTTTTTTCTACAGATTTACTATTTGGGGCTTGGTTAGTTGAGTCTTTGTAATTATTTAGTGAACTTATATCTTCACCATCTTCAAGTAATATTGCAATTGGCCGGTTGACCTTAACATTAGTACTCCCTTCAGGAAATAGTAGCTTTACTATAGTTCCTTCCTCTACCGCTTCAATTTCCATAGTTGCTTTATCTGTTTCAATTTCAGCTAATAGATCACCTGAATTAACTTGATCTCCCTCTTTCACTAACCATTTAGAAAGAGTCCCTTCTTCCATTGTTGGTGAGAGTGCAGGCATGAGAATTTCTATCGGCATATTTCACCTTTAATCTTTATAGCAAACTTTTTTTGCTGCTTTTATAATATCTAAAGTACCCGGTAGGCTTAAGGCTTCGAGGTTTGCAGCATATGGTAAAGGAACATCTGCCTGATAAACTCTTTCAGGCGGTGCATCCAGGAAGTCAAAGGCCTCTTTGGTAACGCGGGAGACAATTTCAGCGCCAATACCACTTTGCCCCCAACCCTCTTCAGCACAAACAAGTCTATTCGTTTTTTTAACACTTTCTATAACTGTTTTACTATCTAGTGGGCGAATAGTTCGTAAATCAACTACTTCACAATCAATACCCTCAGTCAAAAGTTGTTTTGCTGCTTCAAGACACTTACCAACCATCCTACTATGTGCTACTAGTGTTATATCTGAACCTTCTCGTCTGATTTTAGCCTTGCCTATAGGTATAATAAGATCATCAACATCAGGTATTTGAAATATTTCTCCGTATAGAAGCTCATGTTCCAGAAATACAACTGGGTTAGGATCACGAATTGCTGACTTGAGTAAACCTTTTGCATCTTCCGCATCATAGGGTGCAACTACTTTTAAGCCTGGGACGTTGGCGTACCAGCTAGAATAATCATGACTATGCTGGGCTCCAACTCGAGATGCTGCACCGTTAGGTCCTCGAAAGACTATGGGACAACGCATCTGTCCACCAGACATGTATAGAGTTTTAGCTGCTGAGTTAATAATATGGTCAATTGCCTGCATAGCAAAATTAAAGGTCATAAATTCAACAATAGGTTTTAGCCCCCCCATTGCAGCGCCTACACCTATTCCTGCAAACCCATATTCAGTTATGGGCGTATCAATAACCCTTTTTTCTCCAAATTCTTGAAGTAATTCGCGAGTAACCTTATAGGCACCTTGATATTCTGCTACTTCTTCTCCCATTACGAAGACATTTTTATCACGCCGCATTTCTTCTGCCATTGCATCACGTAATGCATCTCTTACAGTAATTTCACTATACTTAATATGGTGCCCCAAGGATTGTTTTTCATCCAAACTATCTTTTGTAGGATTAGTTTTTTTAGTTGTCTGACTTTGTTCAGAATTTATAGGAGAATTAATAGGGTTGTCATTTTGCTTATTAAGATCATCGATTTTTTCTCCACTCTCTAATAGTTGAACAATTAAGGTTCCGACTTTGACGTTTTCAGTTCCTTCGGGAATATTAATTTTTCCAACAATACCATCATCTATGCTTTCTACTTCCATAGTTGCTTTATCTGTTTCAATTTCAGCAAGTATATCACCTGAGGTAACAGTATCACCTTCTTTAACTAGCCACTTGCTAAGTGTCCCTTCCTCCATAGTGGGAGAAAGGGCTGGCATTTTTATATCGATTGCCATTAGTTGATAAGCTCAAGGAAGATCATAAGAGTTCCAATGATCGACACAAACCATGCTAGAGTTCTTATCCAAGGTATGCCAAGCCAATAGCATGGAGCAAACGTTAACCTACCCCAAAAGAATAGAGCAGCCCCTAACGCAGTTAGTTCTGAGGAGTTCTCAGTAATAACTGTTATCAAAACCAAAGGCGCAAACATAATAAGACCTTCAACAAAGTTTACTTGCGCACGCTTTGTTCTTCCATGGAATGCGGTAAGCCCATCATTAGGCAAATTGTCTCTATTGCCAACTAATTCAGAAAAAGATGCTTTTCCTGAAAAGATTGATGATAATGATTGTGCCAAAATCATTATAAAAAATAAGGCTATGCTCCATAATAAATATTTCAGTTCAATAGGCATAATATTCTCCCTTTTTAAATTGTGTTTAACCTTTAATTAAGCATCCAGAAGGACATCGGTATAAAGTTCTGACGCATCAGGTTCTGGTGATGTCTGCGCAAATTCTGCTGCATCAGAAACTATCAACTTAATTTCTTTATCAATTGATTTAAGTGTATCTTCCGTGGCCCACCCTTCTTCAATTAATCTATTTTTTACCATATCAATTGGATCTCTTTCGCTTCGAGTTTTTGTAACTTCGTCTCGTGTTCGATATTTTGCAGGATCTGACATTGAGTGGCCGCGGTAACGATATGTTTTCATCTCGAGTATCATAGGCCCTTTACCGCCTCTTGCATGTTCAATGGCTTTCTTAGTAGCATCTCTAACTTCTAATACATTCATGCCGTCAACCTGTATGCCTTTTATTTCAAAACTAGAACCACGTTTATGTAACTCTGTTTCTGCGGAAGACCTAATTACAGATGTACCCATTGCATACTGATTATTTTCAATAACAAAAACAACTGGTAAGCTCCATAGTTTGGCCATATTGAATGCTTCATATACTTGCCCTTGATTTGAAGCGCCATCTCCAAAAAAAGCTAAACTAACATTTCCATTATTTTTGTATTTATTAGATAAAGCCAAGCCAGCGCCAATAGGCACCTGTGCGCCAACTATACCGTGGCCACCATAGAAATGTTTTTCTGTTGAAAACATATGCATAGAACCACCCTTTCCTCTAGAATAGCCTCCAGCTCTACCAGTCAGCTCAGCCATAACACCGCGGGCCTGCATACCGCAGGCAAGCATGTGCCCGTGGTCCCGGTAGCCAGTTATCATCTGATCACCTTCAATCATGCTTGCTCGTGTTCCAATAACGACAGCTTCCTGGCCTATGTATAAATGACAAAATCCAGCTATTTGACCCATTCCGTATAGTTGACCTGCTTTTTCTTCAAATCTACGAATGAGTAACATGTCGTTGTAAAAACTTAAAAGCTCATCTTTTGAACTCTTTATAGGCATAATTGGCTTATTGTTCTTTTTAGTCATATTATTACCTTATTTATTTCGTATACGAAGTAAAATTATAATTTTGAATTTTAATTGAAAATAATATGAACTATTTTATTCCCTTTGGTCAAGCCAAATCGTCTTTTCTTTTGGATCCGAAACAAAAAGTAATTGTCGTGCTTTTATATCTAGTTTATCTAAATCTAAATCGGATGAATTTAAACTAATTGCATGCTTTTCTAAATTTTTGCGTTCTTCTGATAGTTCAAATAAAATGCCTTTTTGAATTTTTATTTTTTTTTCGTATTCTAGGTATCCTATGATACCCTGCGATCCTGAAATCGCATGGAATACCAAATATATATATAAAACTGAAAGTGAAATTACAGGCCATTTGTTTTTTATATATTCAAGACGATTCATGTCATGAGTATTGTCTTACTATGGTTAGCAAGCAGTTAATATTTATGATTTATTGGTTAGGAAGTACTGACCTTCCAGCGAATATAGCTCTAGTTTCTAACTGTTCTTCAATTCTTAAAAGCTGATTATATTTAGCTAACCTATCAGACCGAGCTAAAGAGCCAGTTTTTATCTGACCGCAATTTGTTGCAACTGCGAGATCGGATATAGTGGTATCAGCTGTTTCACCTGACCGGTGACTCATAACTGCTGTCATGCCAGCGCTATGTGCCAAATTAACTGCATCTAAAGTTTCACTAAGTGTACCGATTTGATTGACTTTAACTAAAATCGAGTTGGCAGCTTCCATATCTATCCCGGTTTGTAATCGTTTCGGGTTTGTAACAAATAAATCATCACCAACAAGCTGACAGTTATTGCCCATTTTATTATTTAAAGCTACCCAGCCATCCCAATCATCTTCTGACATACCATCTTCTATTGATATTATAGGATAATTAATAGTTAAGTCATATAAGTAATCAACCATTTGGAGTGATGTAAGAACTTTATTTTCGCCTTTGAGATTATAATGAGTTCCATCAAAGAACTCAGTTGATGCTACATCCATTGCCAAATAAACATCTTCACCAGGTTTATAACCAGCGTCAATAATTGACTGCATTATATACTCTAAAGCTTCTTTGGACCCATCTAAATTTGGAGCAAAACCGCCTTCATCACCAACATTAGTGTTGTGCCCGTTAGACATTAGTCGCGATTTTAGACAATGAAAAACCTCTGCCCCGCAACGAAGTGCCTCACTAAAATTTTTTGCGCCAACAGGCATAATCATAAATTCTTGAACGTCGATTTTATTATCAGCATGCTCCCCACCATTGATAATATTCATCATTGGTACTGGAAGAGTGCAAGAATTTTTATCACCAATATAAGCATATAGTGGGATATTTTTAGATGCGGCCATTGCCTTCGATACTGCTAGCGAAACACCTAATATAGCATTAGCACCTAAATGATGCTTGTTTTCTGTGTTATCAAGTTCAATCATTATGGAATCGATTTTACGTTGATTACTCGCATCAATGCCAATTAAATTATCTGCGATGAGTGTGTTTACATTATTTACTGCTTTAAGAACACCTTTGCCATGATATCTATCTTTATCATTATCTCTTAGCTCTACAGCCTCATGTTTACCCGTAGATGCTCCGCTAGGTACGGCAGCCCTACCAAAAGAACCATCCGTTAAAACTATATCAACCTCAAGAGTTGGATTTCCACGACTATCTAGTATTTCTCTAGCAAAAATCTTTTCAATCTTAACCATTTAAAGAGACCCTAAAGAATATATGCATTTTAATCTTTAGGTGCGATTACTTGACGACCTCTATACATGCCTGACTTGAGGTCAATGTGGTGTTGCCGGCGTAGTTCACCGCTATCTTTGTCTTCTACGTAATTAATTGCAGAGAGCTTGTCATGAGCTCGGCGCATTCCGCGGCGTGAGTTAGAAATTTTACTTTTTGGGACAGCCATCAGGGCCTCCATTTGATTAATAAAATGATTAAGTAGTTTTACTACCTATTGAATGACGGCCTACTAGCGTAAACTGATATGGGTTTCAAGCTTAATATCAACAGATTTTGAGAGCTTTTAATAATTGTGCTTATCTTAAAAATGTTATGCCTAAAAATAACGCCTTGAAGTTAGTTTATATTTCCATCATTTTTTATTAACCACCACCCATACCTCTAGCGCTTAAGATAGACCATCCACGTTCTGACATACAATCATCAACTATTCCTGCGGGCCCTAGCTTAACGAATTTGCGACTGAAATCCACTTGCTCAGCACCTGATGCTACACCTACTGCTCCTCCGATGACTGCTCCATCCGCTGCTCCATCACCACCATCAATTACAGCGCCTAAAGTTGCACCCACTAAAGCGCCAACAACTGCATTACTAAATGCCTTATTTTTTTCTTTATCTCTCTGCTTTTCATATTGGTCACGAGCTTTCATGCCTAAATAACGACATTCCTTAAGGTCTTTTGCATGAATTTCATACTCGCCTTCTCTAACATCCATAACAGGTGAATAAGATGAAATATCAAAAGAAGCCGTTGCGCAAGAAGTTAAAGATATTAAAGTAATTAGCGATATAAATTTCTTCATTTTATGCCCTTAAATGTCTTAATTAATATAAATATGTTTGAATTTGTAAGTAATAAAAAACAACAACCTAGTTAGCTCATTAAAGTTTAATTTATTATAAATTTCAAATATTATTTTATTAAAACTTGGTAAGATAAATTATATTATTAAGCCTTAATCATTATGCGTTATTATACAGTTTTATTGTTTATTTCAAAAGAATATCCCGCGGATCTCACAGTTCTTATTGTATCATTTGCTCCGTTTTGTTTAAGTATTTTTCTTAGTCTTCCAATATGAACATCTACTGTTCGCGCCTCAACGAATATATTACGTCCCCATACCGAATCGAGTAGTTGCTCTCGGGAATAAACTCTTCCAGGATTACTAATAAAATGTTCTAGCAGTCGAAATTCAGTTGGTCCAAGATGGACTTGATTGTGATTTATTTTAACACGTAATGCTTTAGTATCAATTTCGATATTACCAGAAGTTAAAATTTCTTCAACTATTGAAGAGCTTGATCGTCGTAGTAAAGCACGAGTTCGAGCAAATAGTAGAGGTAAAGAAAATGGTTTAAGAACGTAGTCATCTGCTCCGTGGTCTAAACCAGTAATTTTATCAGTTTCATCACCCCTTGCTGTTAACATAATGACAGGAATTTTCTGTTGATTTTTATTAAGCCTTAATCTGCGGCATACTTCTATACCCGACAGTTTTGGGAGCATCCAATCGAGAAGAATTATATCAGGCTTTCGCTCATTTATTTTCAATAATGCTTCTTCACCATCTTTGGCAATTTCTACTTCATAACCTTCTTTTTCAAAATTATACTGTAAGAGGGTACTTAGTGAGTCTTCATCTTCCACTACTAAAACATATGGTTTCATATTTAGATCTTTAGCTCCTTAAAAATCCGTTAACCATTATCATCAAGTTTATAATTAATATATGACATTTTGATGAATATTTCAGGATTATTCGTTGACCGGCAGCGAAATGCAAAATTCAGAACCTTTACCCACTGCAGTTTTTAACTCTAATCCCCCGCGATGCCGCATAATAATATGCTTTACAATTGCTAAGCCTAAACCTGTGCCTTTTTCTTGTGAATCTAGATCGCCGGCTATTCTGTAAAACCTTTCGCCAATTCGCGGTATATGATTTTTTGTAAATCCAGGACCATTATCTTTTATCTGTAAACAATAATGTAGAGTATTTGGCTCGTAAATAGGAACTATTACTCTTGAATTTACTTCTTTTGAGTTAGTACTAAAGCTAGAATTGCATACATTTTGAGAGCATATTATTATATTTATATGAGTATTTTTTTTTGAAATTTTTATCGCATTATGAACTAAGTTTATTATTACTTGTACTATTTCATCATAATCTCCCTTAACGAACTTAGTCCCACTTGGGGAAAAATTAATTTTTATATTTCGCTTAAAAGCCAAGGGACTAAGAGTCTCTAGGGCTGTTTCAACTGATTGAGATAAATCAAAAGCCTGATTAGGTACAATATGCTCTATTTGTTCAATTTTAAGCAAAGAAAGTAAATCATTTATGAGATGTTGCATTCTTTCAGCCTGAGTATGCATAATGGATAGAAATTTCTCACGAGCCTCTTCATCATTTTTTGCGTGCCCCTTAAGTGTTTCAATATAACCTAAAAGTGATGCCACAGGAGTTTTTAGTTCATGAGAGGCATTAGCTAGAAAATCACTTCTTTGACTTTGCATAAATATATATTCTGTTATGTCGTTTAAAATAATTAGAGCTAGATTTTTTTGTGATATCTTTATATCTGGTTCAAAAGGTGAAATTAAAACACGTATATGTTGAATGACAGGCTTATCTATACGATAGGTAGTTGGCTCAGGGATTTTTCCGGAAAAAACCTTTTTTATATTGGAATTTACTTCTTTATCACCTAGAAATTCTAAAATTCCTTGATTGTGATAATTTTTTCCTAATAATTTTTTTGCGGTTTTGTTGGTGTGTTTAATATTGCAATTATCATCAATTATAATAGCTCCATTTTTTATATTATCCATCATTTTTAGAAGCGTATTTATTGATGTGTTGTCTGTCAGATTATTCATGTGTTTTATTATATTGTAATTCTAAATAAAAAAATAGATCTTTTAAGATTATTATAAAAATGTAACCTTTACTTCTCAGTCTATTAGTTATAAGCGACTAGGAGTTAAGTTAATTAAATTCTTGTAATCATTTACTTTAGGGATTGTATGAACTTTTTGCAGTAGCTATAGCGTATTACTCTTAGTACAATAAATAATAATATAAGTTTATAATTAAGAATTAAGATTTTAATGGAATTTTGTTGAGAGGAGTGGTTGTGATTAACAAGACTATTATTTCTCTCCTGTTAGGAACTTTTTTTACCAGTTGCGCTAGTCTAAGTGATATTAAGAACACTAACGCAGAATTTGGAAATAATTTACCTGTTTCCATAATCCCCGTTTCCGAAATGTGGACCAATTCATCACAAACTGAATTGCCTACTATACATTGGGTTGATAGTTTTTCAGACCCAGCCTTAATAAGTCTTGTTCAAGAAGCGTTTTTATCAAACCCAAGCATGCTTGCCGCAAGATACCGTGTTGAAGCTGCCAATGCCCGTTTGGATATTTCTAGGTCTGAACGATTTCCATCTTTAAGTGCTAACTCAAGATTAACTAGAAATGAAAATGCTGGCACTCTTCCAAGTTCAACAAATATGTCTGCAGGACTTTCTGCCAGCTGGGAGTATGATTTGTGGGAACGAATAGAAAACACCGTAGATGCAAGTCTCTCGGACCTTAAAGCTGTTTCAGCAGATTATGATAGTGCTCGCCTTTCTGTGGCTGGCCAAGTGAGCTTAGCATGGTTTGACCTTATTGAAGCACAATTGCTCTTAGAGTTATCTGACCGTACGCTTACAACCAAGACAAGAGCTTTAGAGCTAACGCAAAGACGATTTGAAGGGGGTGTTTCAGGATCGTCAGATGTCAGGTTGGCAAGATCATCTTTAGCTAGCGCCCAAGCTTCACAATCTCTACAAATGCAAAGATTGTCATCAGCGACCCGTCGCGTTGAAATACTTTTACGTAGATACCCAGCTGCAGAGCTTAAAGCGCCTTCAGACCTTCCTACACTGCCCAAACTAAAAGGAATTGGAACCCCTGGATATGTTTTAAGGAAGCGACCTGATTTATTGGCAGCTGAATACCGTTTGAAGTCTCAAGGATTTCAAATAGAAATTGCTAAGAAAAACTTACTTCCTCGAATAACATTGGATGGTAGTGGCTCTTTAGCCTCTCGAAACCTGAATGACTTTTTTGAACTAGATGCATTAGCTGCCTCGCTGGTTGGTGGTATATCTGCCCCTTTATTCCAAGGAGGAAGACTTAAAGCAAATATTTCACAACAAAAATCGGTTATGAAGTCCCAATTGGAGTCATATGCTGGATTAGTTCTTAACGCTTACCTAGAGGTAGAAAATGCTATCGAAAGCGAGCAGAGACTTCTTGAGCAAGAAAATGCATTAAGGGTTTCACTCAATGAAGCAAAAAAGGCCGAAAGCCGTTTAGAACTTCGTTATACCGAAGGTTTGGCAACAATACTCCAATTGTTAGATTCACAATCACGTAGTTTTTCCGCGGAAGGACAACTTATTAGCTCTCGTAAAGAGCGATTATCCAATCGAGTGCGGATGCATGTAGCATTGGGGGGTGGCATAGAAATACTTAATGAACTTTCGGTTAAACAAGCTTTAGTTTCTGAGGTCGTAGAGGACGTACTAAAATGATAGTAGATTCAAATATAAAAAAATTTTCAAAAGTAAGTTTTATGAAAAGAGTTTTTAGTTATATAGTGCCAATTCTTTGTATAATTGGATTTATATTTTTAGGGTCTGTTATAATAAAATATAACAGCAAGCCAGAAGAAAAAAAGCGAGCATTTAATACATTAGCAGTTCTTGCTGATTACGCCGTCTTAGATGATATACAATTAGAAGTTAAAACTCAGGGTGAAGCAAGGCCGCAAACAGAAATCGACCTAGTACCTGAAGTTGGAGGTAAAATTGTATTTGTTTCACCTAATTTTATTGAAGGCGGAATAATTAAAAAAGGTGAAGTACTTTTACGAATTGAAGACTCCGATTATAAAGTATCTGTTATCAGGGCTCAAGCACAAGTGGCTCAGGCAGAACAGTCTTTAATTCGGGAAAAGGCTGAAGGTGAAATAGCAAAAAAAGATTACCTTGAGTTAGGGCGCGGCGAACCCAGCCCTTTAGCGCTGCGCTTGCCGCAACAGGCCCAAGCACTTGCTTCTTTGCAGGCTGCTGAGGCTGAGCTTGCTTCTGCTAATCTTCAATTGAAACGCACTGAGGTTCGCTCTCCTTTTACTGGCCGTGTTAAAACGAAAAATTCGGATATCGGACAGTTTGTATCCCCAGGACGCACATTAGGTCGTATCTTTTCTACAAGCATAGTTGAGGTTCGTCTTCCATTAAGTGATAGAGATCTATCAAAAATGGACCTTCCTGTTGCTTATGTGGCAAAAAATAGAGCGTCAGCAATAGATGTTAAATTAAGTGCCATTATTGGGGGTAAACGTAGATATTGGAGTGGTAAAATAATGCGCACAGCAAGTACATATGATACTCAGACCCGTGCTTTATTTGCCATTGCTGAAGTGGTCGATCCTTATGGTTTAGGTGCATCAGAAAATGGCTATCCACTTGCACCTGGTCTATTTGTTGATGCAGAAATTGCAGGAAAAGTTTATCAAGAAGTAATTGTTTTACCGAGGGATGGATTAAGACCTGATAATGAGGTGTATATAGTTAATAATAAAGGCAAGACTGATATTCGAAAAGTTGACGTGCTTGACTCTGATAGTGAAAGAGCAGTGCTTCTTGGCGGTGTTGATGAAGGAGAGTTGGTCGTTCTTTCTCCAATGGAAAGGTCGCGAGTATCAATGACTTTACGCGCTTTAGATGTTAATAACCCTGATAATATCCTTGTAGATCCACCCAAGCCTGATTGGATGAAAAAGCTTGAGGCCAATAAAGAAGACAAGAGTAAAGAGACTAAATCTAAGAAAAAGAACAAGAAAAAGTCATAGTTAATAAGGAATAATAACTAATGAAATCTTTGATAAGTTGGTTTGTAAAAAACCCTGTAGCTTCGAATTTAATGATGTTCACAATGTTTGTGGCTGGAGTGTTTGGTTATAGTAATTTAGACCGCGAGTTTATTCCAAAAGTTACAATCAATGGAATGACAGTATCCTCAGGTTGGCCGGGAGCTTCTCCTAGAGATGTGGAAGAGCAGATAGTTACCCGTATTGAAGAGTCCATAGATGGACTTGATGGGATAGATTATATTGAGTCTACAGCTCGTGAAGGAAGTTACAATGTCAATGTAAGAACTAAATTAGGTATTGATTACGATAAGCTATTAGATGAAGTACAATCCCGTGTTGATGGGATACAAAACCTTCCTCCCAATGCCTACAGGCCTCAAGTCTTTAGATGGGATGCTAGAGAAGATACGTTTTATTTTGCACTTCATGGCAACGTTGACAGACTAACGCTACAGCGTGCGGCGACTGACCTACGTTTTGAAATAACTAAACTCCCTGGGTTGCAGTTAACTAATCAAATGACAAAAATTGATGAGCAAGTAACGATTGAAATATCTGAGGACGCATTACGTCAGTATAACTTAACTTTTTCAGATGTCTCTGCCGCTATTTCTCGTTCATCGATAAATTTATCTGCTGGTACTGTTGAAACTGCAGCTGGTAAACTTCAGTTAAGAGCGAGATCTTTGGCAAATGATAAAGAAGATTTTAATGATATTATCGTTCGTCAAACATTAAATGGGGGCGTAATTCGTGTCCGAGATATAGCTAATGTCATAGACGGATTCGACTCAGCTAAATTTGCTGCCAAATTTAATGGTCAAAATGCAGCAATATTTCAAGTCCAATCTCCAGATAATATGAATGTCACTGAGGCTGGGAGGTCTATTCGAAAATTTGAAGAAGAAATTAACACCAACTTACCTCCCGACCTTACTTTTTCAATATGGTTTGATGGGTCAGAAATGTTTGATAGTCGAATGGAGCTAATAGGAAGCAATGCAGTATCGGGAATGATTTTAGTCCTTATAATTTTAATGCTTTTCTTAAGGCCTGCGGTAGCATTTTGGGTAACGGCAGGAATTGCTGCGGCATTCATGGGTGCAATAGCGATAGCCCCTTACATAGGTATCACATTAAACATGATATCACTTTTTGCCTTTTTACTTGTTATTGGAATTGTGGTTGATGATGCGATTGTCGTCGGTGAAAGTATTCATTTCCATGTGGAAAATGGAATATCAGGAAACAGAGGTGCTATAGCTGGTGCTGGTATGGTCGTTAAGCCAGTCTATTTTGCTGTTATAACGACTATATTAATGTTCATACCCTTCTTATTAATGACGGGCCCAATTCAGGCCATGCTTGGCCAGATAAGCCTAGTAGTAATCGCAGTATTGATATTTTCATTAATAGAAGCCTTCTTCATTTTACCTGCTCATTTAAGGCACCTAAAGCCAGTTAATATCAATGAACAGGGAAAATTGATGCGTTTGCAAACAAAAATTGCGAATAGCCTGGTTTTATTTGCTCAAAATATATTCCGCCCGATAATAGCGGCATTGATAAAGTTTAGGTATATAACTATCTCAGTTTTTGTTGGGTTATTTGCAATGTCTATTATGCTACTGCAAGCAGGTGTGGCTCCAACGGCATTCATACCCGTAGTCGAAGGAGATATGATAGAATTTAATGCTCGCTTTCCTGAAGGTACAAATTTTGAGAGAAGAGAGCAGGTTAGACAGCAAGTTGAAGCTGGGGTAGAGGAACTCAACAAAAATTCCAAAAAAGAATTTAATGTAAATTCAAATATTATAGAAAGAGCCGGGACAGTTACAGAAAATCGTGGTGTTCAGGGTTTCTTTTCTTTATCTGACCCCAGAACTAGACCTACTGTTTCAAGTAAAGATATTGCTGATAAACTTGAGCAATATGTTGGAGAAATTCCTGATGCCTATAGGGTTCGATACGGTGTAGATTACGGTCCCGGGGGCCAAGGAGGAGGTGGGCTATACTACGGAGTTGCCTCCGCTGACCCAGACGCACTAAAGTCTGCAATATTAGACCTTAAATCTGAAATTGAAAGCTTCAGTGCTGTATCGGGTGCATGGGATGGTTTAGAAAGTTCAGCACGTGAAATAAGATTTACATTAAAGCCAGGCGCAGAAACCCTTGGTATTAGTCTTTCAGATGTAACTCGTCAGGTAAGGGAAGCGTTTTATGGAAAAGAAGTACAGCGGTTACCTCGCAACGGTGAAGATGTTAGGGTTATGGTTCGTTACCCTGAAGATGCTCGTGAATCTATAGATAGTTTGCAAAAATTAAGAATAAGATCCGCAAGTGGTGTTGATGTTCCTCTATTTTCAGTGGCAGATGTTTCTTTTGAAGAAGGTATAACTCGAATACAGCGTCGGGATAGAAAGCGTGTGGAGTACACAGGTGCTAGGATACGCGGGGAACAAGCTGAGGTTCAGAAAATAAGTAAAGACATTAAAGAAAATTTCTTACCTCAATGGGAAATACGTCATCCAAAGGCGACTCGTATTGAAGTTGGTCAGGATGAAATAGAGCTTAATTTCATCAAAGAAATCCGTCTTTCCTTGATAGCAGTCTTATTTATTATGTATGGCTTACTTGCTATTGCATTCAAATCATATTCACAGCCTTTATTAATAATGGTTGCAATACCTTTTGCGCTAGTTGGAATGATATTTGGTAATATTGTAACCGGAGTGCCCTTTGGTATGTTGTCTCTGTTTGGTTTTTTCGCTGCCGCAGGTGTCGCTGTTAATGATAACCTTGTTTTACTTGATTATGTAAACCGCCTGAGAGCCAAGGGTGTAGGAGCTTATCAAGCCTTGTTAGACGCTTGCGTTGCTCGTTTTCGGCCTATTTTGTTAACTTCAGTAACAACCTTTATTGGCATTATGCCGATTCTTTTTGAGACATCTGCCCAAGCTGAATTTTTAAAGCCTATGGTTGTAGCATTGGCCTTCGGAGTTTTATTTGACTTTTTCCTTACACTAATGTTGGTTCCTGCAATGTATGGTGTAGGTGTAGATATCTCACGATTTTTTAAAGGCATAATAAAACGAGAAAAACAACCTCCTTTAGGCTCAACTTATAATCCAGAAATTGCTTTAGCTCTGGATAAGATTGAAATAGATTAGGCTTGTTCAATAATAAAAAAATTTAAAAAAGGGAATTGAAATGAAAATATCACGTTTAATAGCTCCAAGTTTATTTGCTTTAAGCATAAGTTTAGCTGCTTGTAATAACATAGACGCTGAGAGTGATAATAATACCCCGGTATTAGGCTCATATGGCATTGCTACTGAAAATATGGACCTTTCAATAAAGCCAGGTGATAACTTTTTTCAATATGTAAATGGTACATGGCTTGCAAATACAGAAATCCCTGCTGATAAATCTACTTATGGTGGGTTTTCAATATTAAGTGACCGTTCCGAAGAGCGTGTCCGCAAAATAATTGAGGAAGCTTCATCAGTAAATGCAGTTGTGGGTTCTGATGAACAAAAAATAGGAGATTTCTTTGCTGCGTTTATGGATGTTGATACAATTGAAAAAGCTGGACTTTCTCCTATTTTAGCTGACTTAGAAACCATAAAATCCACCTCTGATCATGAAGGTATAGCGCGACTTATGTCGGACCCATCATTAGGTTTGAGTTCGGTGGTTTCACCTTTTATTGGCGTGGACCTTAAAGATGTAACTAATTACATTGTTTACTTAACTCAGTCAGGCTTAGGGATGCCAAACCGCGATTACTATCTAGATGAAGACGAAAAGTCACTGGAGATACGTGAAGCTTATAAAACGTATCTTACTTCATTGCTTAAGATGGTTTCTAAAGAAAATATTGCAGACCGTATTGAGGCGCTAATGGAGTTTGAGACAAAAATTGCCAATTACCATTGGACGCCAACTGAAAGAAGGGATCGTAGTAAAACATATAACAAACGAAGCTTAGATGAATTGAAAACTTCAGCTCCTGGTTTGCCGTGGGATGCCATGTTAGATCAGGCCGGATTACAAGGGCAAGTAAGTTTTGTTGTCAGAGAAACGGATGCCATAGAGGGAACTGCACAAGTATTTCAAGAAACAAACTTAAATGTTCTTCAAGATTATTTATTGATTAATTATTTGGGAGGGAAATCTTCTTATTTACCTAAATCATTAGACGATGCGAATTTTGAGTTTTACGGTAAAGTTCTCAGGGGAACTGAAGTGCAGCGTGAGAGATGGAAACGTGGTGTTAGTCAAATCGACTCATTCATGGGTGAAATGGTCGGTAAAGTTTATGTCGAAAAATATTTTCCTCAGAAATCCAAAGATGAAATGGATAAGCTTATAGAAAACCTAAGAGCTGCATTTAAAGATGGAATTGATAATCTAGAGTGGATGGATGATAAAACCAAAGTAGAGGCTCAAGATAAACTAGCTAAATTTAATCCAAAAATTGGTTACCCTGATAAGTGGACAGATTACACTGATTTGTCAGTTAATCGTTCTGATTTAATCGGGACAGTAAAATCAGCTTATGCATGGTTATGGAATAATGAGATTAAAAAATTAGGAGGCCCAATAGATAGAGACGAATGGGGGATGAATCCTCAAACTGTTAATGCCTATTATCGCCCTGACTTAAATGAAATAGTATTTCCTGCAGGTATATTACAGGCGCCTTTTTTCGATGTTGCGGCAGATCCTGCTGTTAATTATGGCGGAATTGGTGCTGTAATTGGTCATGAAATGGGCCATGGTTTTGATGACCAAGGCAGAAAAACAGATGGAGACGGTGAGCAAAGAGATTGGTGGACTCAAAAGGATGGTGAAGCCTTTGAAGCTAGATCTATGGCTTTAGTCGAACAGTACAACGCATTTGAGCCATTACCAGGAGAATTTATAAACGGTAAATTTACATTGGGCGAAAATATAGGTGATCTTACGGGGCTTACTATGGGGTATGCTGCATATAAAAAGTCATTAAATGGTGAGGAGGCACCAGTTATTGATGGTATGACCGGTGACCAAAGATTTTTCTTGTCTTATGGCCAGATATGGCAAAGAAAATTCAGGGATGAGGCACTTAGGAATCGTTTAAAATCAGATCCACATAGTCCGGGTGAATACAGAGCAAATGGTATTGTTAGAAATTTTGATAAATGGTATGAAGCCTTTAATGTTCAGCCTGGTGATGCCCTTTATTTAGCTCCTGATGAGCGCGTAAAAATTTGGTAATAATACCGGCTCCGCATCAGCGGGGCCATTTTTATTTGGAGATATCTAATAAGCAGGAATTTCAATAATGAGGAATGAAAAGAAAATAGCTAATTTAGTAACTGAAGTTTCGCATGAATTCCGTACACCCTTAAATTCCATTATCGGATTTTCAGATATGATTAAATCTGAGATACACGGCCCTTTACCAGAGAAATATATAGAATATGCTCACTCTGTTCATGAAAGTGCATTATTCATGCTAGAGTTAGTTAGTGAAGTTTTAAACCCAATAAATATTGCTGCAGTCAAAACCAAATATAGCCCTAAAAAATTTGATGCCTCTGAAGTAATTTTAGGAATAGTAAAAATTTTAAAGCCTCTTGCTACAAAAAAGAATGTAATTATTTCCACGAATATTGAAGAAGTATTACTTCCAGTTTTTCTTGATAAAACTAGCCTAAATCAAATAATGTTTAATCTCATATCAAATGCTATTAAATTTTCTAGTTGTAGAGGAAGTATAAAAATATCAGGAAAAATTGACAATGATAGTCTAATAATTTCGGTACAAGATTTTGGTAAAGGTCTCGAAGGAGATTATAACTTTAATGAAGGTAAAGGTTTAGGCTTATTTATTGTTAAGTCTTTATTGGAACAACAATTTGGTAAGTTAGAGATGAGATCTAAAAAAGATATAGGCACTAAAGCCGTCATTACTTTGCCGTTTAATATGCAACTCTAGAACGTGAATAATGATACCAAAACCTCTTATTTACTAAATGAGTTTATGGATTTTTTGAATGACAAAATTAAAAACTAAAATCTGGGTTTCTGCGCTCATGAAGCGTGTTGAAATAGCTGGTTCTTTTTCTGCTGTTTTGAAGAAAGGTGATGCCGATGCGGGAGTATGTTTAATTAAGGTTTGTGACCTTGAGGGTCATGCAACTATTTACAATCAGATTAGGAATACCCAAGGTGATATTGCTTGGCTTTCTAAAGGTCCTTTAAAAGAGTGTATTATCGATGAAGAATTAGCAAAAAAAGTTCGCCAAGACCCAGATCTATGGATTATTGAAATAATTGATAAAAAAAGAAATCATTTTTTGACGGAACCTGTAGAAAATTGATTGTTACTATTTAGTTTAGATAACAGTCTTCCACCTAATAGTACCGAAGCTAATGCCAGACCTGCCATCAAACCGTACCAAACACCATTGGGCCCAACATCAGTTTTTAAAGCTAAAATATAAGCAATTGGAAATCCGAAAAACCAATAACTAATACCTGTTAACAGCATAGGCCAAACGACATCTTTTAAGCCTCTTAACAATTGATTAGCGGCAACTTGAACAGAGTCAAAGAACATAAACCCTGTAGCAATAGGCAAGAAGCCAATCACCAAGTTTATTACATTTCTATTAATTTCCTTATCAAGATCAAGAAATAGGGAGGTAGTCATTTCTGGAAATATTGCAACCGGTATTGCTATTAACATTATGGCAAATATGCAAGCAATAACTGTTGTGCTTGCGGCCCTCTTGGCAGCTTCAATATTTCCTGCTCCTGCAGCTAACCCTATTCGTACGGCTCCCGCCATTGACATGCCGTATGGCAACATAAATGCCAAAGAAGCAATATTGAGCGCTACTTGATAAGCTGCAGCCTCCATAACTCCAATGAGACCCATAATAATAATTGCGATATTAAAAAGCATACCTTCAAAAAGTGTTGTCACACTAATTGGGCCGCCTAATCTTAGTATTTCAATTAAATGTATAAATTTCATAGAAAAGAAATTTTGAAATACTTGAAATTCTTGAGCGCGTTTGTCTTTGCTTATATAGTATATAAATATAAAAAAACCAAAGAAGTATGATAATGATGATGCTATACCAGCACCAGTGAGACCTAAGCGCGGCATACCAAAATTACCAAATATAAAAATATAATTTAATAGGGCATTTAAACCTGTAATCGATGTAACTAAGAACAATGGGATTAAGGTCTTTTCAAGAGCTGCTAGAAAATTTCTGAGAACCATAATTGCTAATGCAAATGGTAGCCCAAATGCGAGAACAAAAACATACCTTCCAGCTTTTGCCGATACTGCTGCGTCTTGGCCTAAAAAAATTAATATATTTTCAGTAAATGAAGTAATGAAAATAAAAATTGGCATCATTAAAAATATAACCCAAATAGCCATACGAACATAATATCGAGTTTTTTGAATATTTTTCTTATTTTTACCTAGAGTTTGAGATATAAGTGGAGTTACTGCCATAACTGGACCTGAAAATAGCATCCAAAATCCAAAATATATAACCAATCCAAGACCGGCAGCCGCCAAGTCTTCAGGACTTATACGTCCAATCATTACTGTATCTATAAAAAATATAAAAAATTGAATAAACTGAGCCAAGGCCATTGGAATGCCTATTCGTAATAATAAAACCATTTCTTTTGACCAAGTTTTTGGCATTTTTGTAGATTGGATGTTATTCAGGTTTTTATCGTGCAACATTGTTGACTCGAGTTTAATATATGAAGATACAGGTTATGGGATATGAACCAATTGATGACAGATATAAATCGTAAAATCAATAATGCCCTAAGGGAAATAATATGCGAATCGTAAAAAACGAAAAGCCTCTGTCGCCTCATTTAATATCAAAAAATGAAATTATAAAATTTTTATTCGCATTGGGGTTTTTGGTTGGGGTTTATCTTTTTGTAACCAGTACAGGTATAGCAAATATTCCCAGTTCTTCTGGTAGGGTATTTTTAATTATTTCAGCTGTAGTAGGTGCTTATATGGCACTTAATATAGGTGCCAATGATGTTGCTAATAATATAGGACCTGCAGTTGGTTCAGGTGCTTTAACATTATCAACTGCTATATTTCTTGCATTTATATTTGAAAGTTCAGGTGCCTTAATTGCCGGTGGGGACGTAGTGAATACAATCAAGAAAGGTATAATCGACCCGTCCTTGATCCCAGATGCTCAAACTTTTGTATGGGCTATGTTGGCTGCATTACTAGCAGCTGCTGTTTGGTTAAACATTGCAACAGCCTCTGGTGCCCCAGTGTCAACAACACATTCAATAGTAGGAGGTGTTTTAGGTGCAGGAATAGCGGCAGGAGGATGGGCAATTGCGGACTGGGTAAAGGTTCAGCAAATTGTGGCTAGTTGGATTATATCCCCTGCTTTAGGGGGACTGATTGCAGCTAGCTTTCTGTACATTATAAAAAAGACTATAATATATAAAGACGATATGATTTCAGCAGGTAAAACGCGAATTCCATTCCTTTTAGGAATTATGGCTTGGTCATTTACTACCTATATAATCCTAAAAGGAATAAAAAAACTTATCAAAGTAGATATGCCAATAGCTTTATCTTTAGGTTTTTTAGTAGCAGTTATAACTGTCATAATTACACGGCCATTAATTGCTAAGGCCTCATTAAGGTTAGAAAATAATAGCCAAAGTATTGATAAATTATTTGTCATTCCATTAATTGTAGGCGCATGTTTTCTTAGTTTTGCTCATGGAGCTAATGATGTGGCCAATGCAATTGGTCCTTTGGCTGCAATTAATGAAGCAGTCAGATCTGCGGAAATTGCAACTAAAGCAGCAATACCATTATGGGTAATGGGTGTTGGCGCATTAGGTATTGCTGTTGGGCTAGCGTTGTATGGTCCTAAATTAGTAAGAACAGTTGGTTCAGAGATAACTGAATTAGATATGATGAGAGCTTTTTGTGTATCTTTAGCCGCCGCTATCACCGTTATTATTGCTACACATTTTGGGCTACCAGTTAGTTCGACACATATAGCGGTAGGTGCGATATTTGGAGTAGGGTTTCTGAGAGAAGCATTAAAATATCGTTACAAACAAAGATTGGAGCTTGTTCGAGAGTATATGATCGAGAAAAAAGGTAAAAACCCTGAAAAAGCTGACTCTTTTGTAAAAGAATTTGATAAGGCATCTGTAAGTGAAAAACAAAGAATTTTACTTGAACTTAAAACCGCTGGTGGAAAACGTGGAAGAAGAAAAAAATTAAAAAGGGCATATACTGAGCAACTGGTTCAGAGATCACTATTGATAAAAATAATTATTGCTTGGGTTGTAACTGTACCGGTTTCAGGTGTTTTTGCTGCGGCTTTATTTTATATGCTTCGGGGCTTTATGGTAGGTATTTGAAATTTCTAGCTATTAGTGGAATAAGTTAAAGATAAAAACACATCTTCTAGATCCGGCTGTTCTGTTTTTAAATCATTAATTAAAATTCCAGAATCTTTAACTTTGTCAAGAATAGAGGAGATTGAATTTTTTCTACTTTCATAATTTATTGCTATAGCTCCATCTTTATTTATTGATATATCGAAACCTTTGAGTTTTGATGGGATTTTTATTATAGGACTGCTAGGGTTTATTAGTAAAGTTCGCTTATCAAGACGTGACATCAGACTAGACTTACTTTCATTCGCTACAATTTCTCCATGATGCATAATTGCTATTCTATCACAAAGGGCTTCTGCTTCTTCTAAATAGTGAGTTGTAAGAATGATTGTTGTTCCACTTTTATGTAATTCTTTTACATAAGCCCATAATTGCCGCCGTAACTCAATATCCACTCCCGCTGTTGGTTCATCGAGTATTAAAACGGGGGGATTATGTACAAGTGCTTTGGCTATTAATAGCCTACGTTTCATTCCTCCTGATAATTGCCGAACATAAGCATTTTTTTTGTCTAAAAGTCCAAGAGCCGATAAGATTTCTTCACTTCGTCTTTCTTTTTTTGGGACACCATAATACCCAGCTTGAAGTTCTAAAGCTTGTAATGGAGTAAAATAAACATCCATAGCTATTTCTTGAGGAACTATACCTATAGAAGCTCTAGCCTGGCGGGTTTGGCGTTCAATATCATAGCCACAAATTTCTGCAGTTCCAGCTGTTTTATTAACTAATCCGGCTAAAATATTTATCAAAGTTGATTTACCTGCTCCATTCGGCCCAAGTAAACCAAAAATTGAACCTTTTGGAATAGATAGATCCACTCCTTTTAATGCATTTTTAGGAGGTGACTTTTTACTTTTAGCATAGGTTTTTTGCAGACCGTTTATTTCTATTACTGGATGTTCTTTCATGTAAGAAGGCTAGCTTATTTATTAACTTCAAGAAAGGCTAAATCGACACCAACCTGCCAGGGTTCCATAATATGCTGAAAATCTTTTTCAAAACTATTTATGTTTAACATAGAATTTTTAGGACGGTTTATAGAATCAAAAAATTTATCATTCACAAGTCTAATTTTATTTTGAGCTCCAGATTTCATTAGTATTTTTTGAGCAAAACTTGCCCAATTGGTTTTGCTCCCGCCATTTGTAATATGATATATTTTTGGTATTTCAGGAATTTTTCTAAATGTTGATAAGCATGCCTCTGCCAGGTGCCCTGCATAAGTTGGTCTTCCAACTTGCTCTGATACAATATTTAAGCTTTTTTTTGTTTCTGCCTGTTTTAAAATATTAGTGAGAAAGTTTTTACCAGTGCCATCATATACCCAGCTTGTTCTGAGTATTAAGCATCTTCCTCCTGTAGCTATTACTGCTTTTTCTCCTTCTCTTTTACTCATACCATATTTATTTAATGGGTTACATTTATCTTTAGGCTCGTATCCAGTTCGTTTTAATCCATCGAATACATAATCTGTTGAGAAATGGATAAATGGAATATTTTTTAGTTTGCAGGCTTTAGCCATAACTTCTGGTGCCTTGGCATTTAATATAAGAGCTAAATTTTGGTTTTTTTCTGCTCCTCTAACATCGGTATATGCAGAAGCATTTATCACAATGTTTGGCTTAATTTCATTAATTATGCGATCTGCATGTCCTTCATAATTTAATAGGTTTAATTGCTCATTTCCATAGCACAGAAAGTTAATTCTTTGTGCTTTTAGTGACCTTTGAAGTGCTCTTGCTAATTGTCCATTTTTCCCAAATATTAGAACAGTCATTAACTATTTTTCTTGTAAAATTTGTTATTATCTATTTGAATAGGCATCCACCATTTCTTGTTTTTAAAATACCAATCTATAGTTATTTCAAGACCTTGTTTAATAGAGACAGACGGTTTCCACCCGAGCTCACTTTTAATTTTTGTAGCATTAACTGCGTAACGCCTATCATGACCATTCCTGTCTTTTACAAAGTTAATTAAATTTGAATATTTACCGTTCGATCTAGGGTAATTTTTATCCATAATTTCACAGATCATATTAACAAGCTCAATATTTGTAAGTTCATTCCCACCCCCGATGTTATAAGTTTCTCCTATCACACCTTCATCCAATATTTTTAAAATAGCTTTTACGTGGTCACTAACATAAAGCCAATCACGAATATTTTTGCCCTCTCCATAAATTGGAATTTTTCGTTCTTGCAGGCAAGCCAATATAACAACTGGAATTAATTTTTCTGGATATTGGTAAGGCCCATAATTATTGGAACAGTTAGATATTAAAAATGGTAAGCCATATGTTTTGCCCCATGCTCTAACAAGATGATCGCTTGCGGCCTTGCTGGCTGAATAAGGCGAACTTGGCGCGATTAAGTTTTTTTCTGTAAATGCTGGATCTGTTTCTTGTAAATCTCCATAAACTTCATCAGTTGATATATGTAAAAATTTACATTTATATTTCTTTGCGGTTTCTAGTAAATTAAAAGTGCCTATTACATTAGTATATATAAATTTATCTGGACTATTTATCGATCTATCTACGTGAGATTCTGCGGCACAATGAATTACTGATAAAGGTTGGTATTGCGAGAAAACTTTTTCAAGGCTAACTCGATCGCATATGTCTAGGTGTTTAAATTCATAGTTACTTAAGTGCTTTATTGAATCTAAATTATTTTGGTTTGCAGCGTAAGTTAGTGCATCAATATTTAAAACATTGCGTCCTTGATTAACTGCTTGTCTAATGATCTCAGAGCCAATAAATCCACAACCGCCTGTTACTAATAATGTCATAGAAAAGGACTTTCAAAAGAATTGAAGTTTTTACCTATTTTATCTTTTTCTGAAACTATAGGGTTATTGGTACCCCAGTTAATATCTAATGATTTGTCATTCCATACTATGGTAGACTCTGATTTGGGACAGTAATAATTGGTTACTTTATATACTACTTCACAATTGTTTTGGGTGGTTATGTAGCCATGCAGAAAACCTGGGGGTACCCATAATTGATCAGGCGATTTCTCGCTTAACTCTATAGCAATATATTTTGCATAAGTATCAGAATTTTTTCTGATATCGACTATAACGTCTAATATAGAACCCTTTCGACAGCTCACGAGTTTTCCTTGTGCCTGATCAGGCATTTGAAAGTGTAAACCTCTTAGCGTCCCTTTTTTTATTGATACAGAAAGATTATCTTGCACAAATAATAGATTGGAGCCTGTTGCTTGTTTAAAGGTGTTTTGTTTGAATGTTTCGGCAAAATAGCCACGATCATCAACCTGTTTTTTTGGCTGAAAAAGTAATGGACCAAGAATATTAAATTTTTTAATTTCCATAATTCAATCTTGTCTGTACTTTCGCTTTTAAGCAAGGTCCTGTTAAACTATTTCTTTCATTTGGGTTTCCCAAATTGATACTTCATGGGGACCTAATTTGGATCCTCCATATGTAAATATAGCATTAGATACCAGTTCACTAATATCAACTGTTTCATCACTGTAATTAAATGCAAATGTCATATCTTTCGTATGCCGAATTCGAATGTTTTCAGGTAGATTTATAGTTTTTATTGCAAGTTTTTTGGTTAGAGTGATAAGTATGTCCTTTAAGAGTTCATGTGAAGGCCATGTTGCTAGATAGTCATAATATTCTTGATTTATATAAGCTGGATGTCCATCAATGAACTTTATATTATTAATGTTTTCGCATTCAATTATATCTCTCCAGTTTTTTGAATGATAAGCTTTATTATTCATATTAATTTTAAGTGAAGCGCCAGCACGAATAGACTCAGATTTAACAAATTGAAAGTCTTTACTGAAAGGGTATTCAGGGGGTGTTTGATATTCTGAAGTTTTTGAGCCTGACCTAGGACCAAAAAGTATTTTAGTTTCTGAGCTTTTTGCAAGCTTTAATAGGTTATCTGGAATTATTGGTAAGCTTGGCGCTACAACGAGTTTGTATTTTGAAATATCATGATCTGGACTTATAATATCTATAGATAGCCCGAGACGTCTAAGTGTTGTGTAAAATTCAAAACACAATTTTTCATAATTCCACTCTCTACCTTGTGGCTGTATGTCAAACATCCATTTAGAAGGGTAATCAAACATCAAGGCAACATTAGTGTTATGATTCTCTAGAGACTTTAAACGTTCTAATAAGATTTTAATTTCTGAAACTTCGAGTCCTCCCTGAGAAATTCTATTTCGTGAGTCAAAAAGCCCTGCATGGTTTTGTTCTTGGCCAAATGGAGCTTGACGCCATCGAAAATATGAACAGTATTCTGCACCATGTGCTGCTGCTTCAAGTGTCCATAACTTGACCATACCATTTTCTGGTGCTGGGTTATTTGGAGCCCAGTTTACAGGTCCCGGTTGTTGTTCCATCACTCCCCATCGTCCTTTTGAGCAATTTCTATAAAGATCATGATGGAAAGCTGCAAAGTCTGGGTGTCCAGTGCGCATCCATTGTATTTTTTCTTTTTCAGTTGACCAGCCTTGATCTAAAAAACCCAAGGGGTAACTATCCCATGTTATTACATCAATATCCTTTCCAAGAGTGTAGTGATCAAAAGATGTAAAATGGCCCATACAATTATGTGTTATAAGCGCATCAGAGTGAGTGCGTATTATGTTGATCTGTTCCTTATTAAAACTGATAACTTGATCCGAACTGAAACGCCTAAAATCTAAAATATGCGCTGGGTTAGCTTCAGTCACGGTATTATTGGGTAAAAGAATTTGTTCAAAAGTATTGTACTCTTGGGACCAAAAGACATTGCCCCATGCCATATTTAAGTTTTTAATATTAATATATTTAACTTTAAGCCATTCTTGGAATGCTTTTTTTGCCATTGACGAATAACTAATAACTGTATCATGGCAACCATACTCATTGTCTGTTTGCCATGATATAATATTAGGATTTTTCCCATATCTATTTAATAGAATTTTTGTAATGCGGCGACTTTCTTCACGATAGTTCTCTGATGAAAAACAGTAATGACGCCTAGAACCAAAATTTCTTATTTGCTTTGTTTCGTTTAATGCGAGTATCTCAGGTATTTCATCAATTAGCCACTTTGGAGGAGTAGCTGTCGGCGTACACATAATTATCTTTAAATTATATTTTGCAAGAGTTTCTATAGCTTTATCAAGCCAATTCCATTTAAAGTTATTACGTGAAGGCTCAATTCTTGACCAAGAAAACTCACCTATTCTAACTTGTTGTATACCTAATTTTACCATGGTGGAGGCATCATTATCCCACATTTTTTCTGGCCAATGTTCTGGATAATAACAGGTACCTAATTTCATAATAAACTTTTGGAGTTATCGTTGTATTTCGTCAATATTTTATTTGAAAAATTAAAAATTTCAGGCATAGCCTCTACATGAAAAAATTAATTCCCGTTTTATTGTTTATAACTATAGCTCCCATAGCTCAAGGCTACGAAAAAAAGCTTGATACCGAAATATTATCCAATTCTGAAGAGGAAATTTATGTTGAGGGTATCTATGATCAATCAAAAAAAATAAATGAGGTACCTACTGCAATCAGTATTTTGTCATCCAGTCAATATACTAACATATCACCCACTCATTTATCTGAGGCTTTAAATGGAATTTCTGGTGTGAATATTCATCGCGGTAGTGGTCAAGAACACCTTACATCAATTAGATCCCCAGTTTTAACTGGCGGCTCTGGCGCAGGTAGTTTTTTATATTTGGAAGATGGCGTACCTTTGAGAGCTGCAGGTTTTTCAAACGTAAACGGATTGTTTGAGGCGTCAGCAGAGTTCTCAAACCAGATTGAGGTTTTGAAGGGTCCCGGACCTGTACAATATGGTTCGAATGCAGTGCATGGGCTAATTAATTTTCAGAATAAAAAAATTAATGATGATAAAATTATTTTTATAATGAGCGAGGACGGATACAAATCAGCGATAGCATCTACATCGGCCTTACCAGTCAATGTCTCAGTTTCAATTTTACACGATAACGGCTTTAGAGAAAATTCTGGTTTTGACCAGCAAAAGCTTCAATTTAAATATTCTAATGACTTTAACGTCTGGGACATAAATTGGCTTTCATCGTTTAATAATTTGAACCAAGAAACAGCAGGGTTTATTCAGGGAGATGACGTTTATTTGGAAGACGACATTCGTTTTACTAACCCTAACCCTGAGGCTTTCAGAGATGGAAAGAGTTATAGGTCTCAATTAAGAATTGAGAGAAGTTATAATAATGGAAATACATTAGCATTTACACCTTATGCCAGACATGTGGATTTACGTTTTCTTCGTCATTTTGTTCCAGGCCAAGCGTTAGAGAAGAATAGACATAGTTCTATTGGCCTTCAAATTGCTTATTATAATAAAGATTTTAATATTGGTTCTGACGTTGAGTTCACAAAAGGTTCTTTGAATGAGTACCAAGAAAATGAAAGTCGTTTTTCTTTTGTTAAGGGGCTGCATTATGATTATAGTACTACAAGCTTTGTTGGAGCTTTATATGCTCAAAAAAATAATAAACTATCTGAGAATATAACATTAGACCTTGGTGCTCGTGCAGAATTTACTAAATATGATTATGATAACAATGCTTCAGTAGGTCGATCAGGGCGCTTTATTCGTGTAGCGGATAGGATTGATAATTTTTTAACGATAACTCCAAAAGCCTCTTTGAGTTATAACTTTGATAATAAAAATATGATTTATTTTCGTGCAGCGCGAGGTTCTCGTGCTCCGCAAGTTTCTGACTTGTATTCAGTGCAGCAAAATCAAGTTGCGGGTGAAGCAGAAATAGAGACATTAGATAGCCTTGAGTTAGGGTTTAAAGGGAAAATAAGTATTTTTGATGCTGAATTCTCTGCTTACACTATGTGGAAAGATAATTTTTTCTTTAGAAACTCAAATGGATTTAATGTTGTTAATGGAAAAACAAGGCATCAAGGTATTGAGATTAGTTTTATGGGTTATTTAACTGATTGGGTGTCAATTTCTGGTGATGGGACTTGGGCAAAACATACATATAGCTTTAATGAAATAATTGGCTCCAATGCAAACAACATAATTTCTGGTTCAAGAGTTGATTCAGCGCCCGATACTCTAGCTCATATGCGCTTATCCTTTCTGCCGACTGCAAGTAATAAAATCGAATTAGAATGGCGTCATGTGGGGGGGTATTTTACAAACCCTGGGAATACAAATAAATATCCAGGCCATAATATATTTATAACAAGATTTACTTATGCTTTTGACGAAAACATAAAACTTTTTGGCAGGGTTGATAATATTTTTGATAAAAAATATGCAGACCGGGCTGATTATGCTTTCGGTAATGAAAGATATTTCCCTGGTCGACCAAGGACTTTATTTTTCGGCTTGTCGACTTCATTTTAAAAGCTTATCCCGCATATATGAATATACCTAACATAAAACTCTCTCAAGTTGTTGAACGCTTTGAGCAAATTGAGTCTAGGCTTGGTGTTGCAATAGATAGTAATGAAATTGTTCAGCTTGGTAAAGACTATGCTGAGCTGAAGCCTGTTGTAGAGGGCGTTCGAAAATTGCAGTCTATACGGATTGATATAGAAGATTTAGAGATTATGCTTGATGACCCTGAAATGGGTTCAATAGCAAAAGAAGAAATACTATCACTTAAAAATAAATTGCCAGAAATTGAAAAAGAAGTTTCTCTACTCTTACTTCCAAAAGATAAAGACGATAATGCATCTGTTGTCTTAGAAATTCGTGCTGGAACTGGTGGGGATGAAGCTGCTATTTTTGTAGGTGATTTGTTTAGTATGTATTCACGCTATTCTCAATTGCAAGGCTGGAAAGTGGAAGTCGAAAGTGACGCTTCGGCTGATATGGGCGGTTATAAGGAAATAATAGTATCAGTTTCTGGCGTGGGGGTGTATGGAAAACTAAAATTTGAGTCAGGTGTTCATCGAGTTCAGAGAGTGCCTGTAACAGAAACACAGGGTCGTATCCATACTTCCGCGGCGACAGTTGCAGTTTTACCTGAGCCGGAGGACATAGATATTGGCTTTTCCATGAATGATGTTAGGATTGATACTATGCGTGCATCTGGTGCAGGTGGGCAGCATGTGAATAAAACTGACTCTGCTGTAAGAATGACTCACTTACCAACTGGGGTAGTTGTTATTTGTGATGCAAAATCTCAACATATGAATAGGGCGAATGCTGAAAGACTATTAAAAATGAAACTTTACGATATAGAAAAACAGAGAATTGATGCAGAGAGAGCGGACGAACGTAAAGGTCAGGTTGGTTCAGGTGATAGGTCCGAGCGCATTAGAACATATAATTACCCACAAGGAAGAGTGACTGATCATCGAATTAATTTAACTCTTTATAAGTTAGATAAAATTATTGCAGGTGATGAGCTTGATGATGTTGTGAACCCATTAATAGCCGAGGACCAAGCCAGCCGACTTGCCGCAATGGAAGGTAATTAATAGTATGAATAATTTTAAGGTTGCGGGTTCTTGGTTTTTTGCTATTTTCTTCTTTTATGCCGGTTTAATGCATTTTATCCAGGAGGAGAGCTTTACTGCAATTGTGCCTCCAATTCTTCCTTTTCCAAAACTTATTGTGTGGATAACTGGTTTAATGGAATTAGTCTTTGCAATTTTTCTCATACAATCAAAATATCGAAAGCTTGCTGGAATGTTATTATGCCCTTTCTTGTTGGCGGTTCTTCCGGCGAACATATATATGGCAATGAACAATATTCCTTTTGGGGAAATGACTGCAACCCCAACTAAACTTTGGATAAGGGTAGCCCTTCAATTTCCATTAATTCTTTCAATTTTATGGGTTACTGGTAACATATCAAGGTCACATAAAAGTAATTGATATGAACAACTATAAAGTTAAAATTAATAAATTATATCACTTTAAAATAAATTTTTTCTCTTGGTCTAGGTATATTAAATTATGAGTAATGAATTAGAGGTCGTTTTGTTTCCATGTTTGAGTGATAATTATGGGATTTTGATTCATGATAATGCTTCAGGTGAGACTGTCTCTATTGATACTCCTGAGGTGGATAAAATTGAAGCTGCATGTTCGGAAAGAAAATGGAATCTAACTCAAATATGGAATACTCATCATCACGCAGATCATACTGGTGGAAACTTAGACCTAAAAAAGAAGTTTGGTACCAAAATATATGGGCCTGGAATTGTGAAGGGTAGAATTCCAGGGCTTAGTAACCCACTTTTTGGGGAAGAAATCTTTAAACTTGGTACTCATGATGTACATGTATTATCTACGCCTGGTCATACTTTGGATCACATCATCTACTATGTACCAGATGCAATGTCTGCTTTTGTAGGTGATACATTATTTGCATTAGGTTGTGGTCGATTATTTGAAGGTTCAAAAGAGGACATGTATAACTCATTAAAAAAAATATCCAGTTTTCCTGATGAAACAAAACTTTATTGTGCTCATGAATATACTCTCTCTAATGCAGAATTTGCTCTCACAGTTGAGCCTTCAAATAATGATTTAAAGAAATATATTATAAAAGCGAAAAAGCTAAGAGCAGATGGATTGCCTACCGTACCTACAACTGTTGATTCAGAAAAAAAATGCAATCCATTTGTAAGGGCTGTTTCGGCAACGCGGTTAGGGGAAATCCGCGCAGCTAAGGATATATTTTAATAATTAAGCCGCATTTTCAAATTGATTCATTGTATTATGTTCACCTCCAGCTTTTAATGCTTTTTCTCCTCCTGTCATTTCTTTAAAATTATCACCAAGATTGGACCCAACCTCGTGTTGATGCTTAACTGCAGAGACGTTTGTACGTATTTCCTCTCTTTGAATGTTTTTTACATAAGCTAACATTTTTTGATCGCCAAAATATCCCTCAGAAAGATCATTCATTACTTTTGCTGTGCCATGGAAAGTGGGTAAGGTAATAAGGTTATGAAAGACTCCTGCTTGACGAGAAATGTCAGTTTGAAAGTTTTGAAGTCTTAAGTCAGCTTCAAGTCCCAGTTTGTCAGTATCATATTTAGCGGACATTAGCTTTATATCATTTGGGTAATCACCTTCATTAATTCTACTCGATAATACCCACTCTTCTCTGACTTGTTTTCTAAGGTTTAAAGTCCAGTTAAATGAGGGTGAATTATTATATGCTAGTTTTGCGTGCGGTGCTTTTTCTCTAATTTTGGAAACCATTGATGCTATTTGCGAAACATTTGGTGTTGCAGTTTCAATCCATAAAAGATCAGCACCTCCTTCATTTAAACTGGATATACAGTCTTCGATGACCCTCTCTTCCCCTGTACCCGGTTTAAACTTGTATAGACCATTTGGAAGTCTGACTGGCTTTTGTAATTTATCATTTATATAAAGTGCAATATCGCCCTCTTTGAGGGGATTATTATTGGTTATTTCTTCAGTTTCTAACCATTTTGTATATTCGTATGCTGCGTCTCCTACTTTTTTTGAAACTGGAATTTTTTGCGTTAAACCAGCTCCTAAACTGTCTGTGCGCGCTACAATCACACCGTCATCAACTCCAAGTTCTTCAAAAGCCATTCTACATGCTCGCAATTTTTCAATAAAGTCCTCTCGTGGAACTGTCACTTTACCATCTTGATGACCACATTGTTTTGCATCAGAAACTTGATTTTCAATTTGCAGGCAACAAGCTCCAGCTTTAATCATTTCCTTTGCAAGTAGATATGTTGCATGTACATTCCCGAAGCCAGCATCAATATCAGCTATAATAGGTCTTACATATGTTTCATGGCTATCAATCTTAGCAATGATTTGATTTTTTTCTTGGTCGTTTTCAGCTACTTTTAAGCTAGAAAAAAGATCATTTAGCTCAACCTCATCTGCCTGGCGAAGAGAGGTGTAAATTTCTTGTATAAGGTCTACTACTGAAGTTTTTTCATGCATTGATTGATCTGGTAAGTGTCCAAATCTATTTCTTAAACCTGCAACCATCCATCCTGACAAATATACATATGCCCCATCAAGTGACCCTTTTTGTCGTTTTATGGCTCGCATCATTTGCATTGCATGAAACCCTGACCAGCAACCTAGAGATTGAGTAAATTTACTACAATCCTTGTCGTAGGCTTCCATGTCCTTTCTCATCTGGGTTGCCATAGACTTTGCAATATCAAGATGAGTTTCAAATGTATTCTGAATTTTGAGCTGAGCTAAATCTTCAAGATTTATATTAGCCGGGGCACCATTAGGAAAGCGCTTTTTAAGTTCATTAAGCGTTTTTGAATAAGTCATATTTTGTTCTCCAAAATTTCATATGCTGGTATGGTTAAAAAGTTAGGTAATATTTGAGCTGTAGCTGACTTAGTGAACAGCTCTGCTGCTTCAGGAAAACGACCGTCAATATAATTGTCTGCCCCTAACTCCTCAGTAATTTTCATTATTTCCTCGTTGTATAGACGGTCATACAATCTTCTGGATAATGTTTCAGAGTACCCACCCTCCATTTTTACAGTTGCTTTGTGAGCTAGCCATTGCCATATCTGAGATCGGGATATTTCAGCTGTAGCTGCATCCTCCATTAGATTGTGAATAGGAACCGCTCCCCTTCCTGAAAGCCAAGCGGCTATGTATTTTATGCCAACTTCAATGTTAGTTCTCACTCCTTTTTCTGTTACACTTCCGCTATGCGGAGAGAGCATGGATTCGTCTGTTATTCTTGGGGATTGACGCTTTTTTAAAATCTGGTGTTTTGACGGCATTTCTTTGTCAAAAACACCCATTGCAACTTCCACTAAGTCTGGATGTGCTACCCAGGTACCATCATGGCCAAGTTTTGCTTCGCGTTCTTTATCAATTTTCACTTTGTTAAAAGCGGCTTTATTAGCGGCGTCATCATTTTTTACTGGTATTTGTGCGGCCATACCGCCCATCGCATGAGCACGTCTTTTATGACATACTTGTATCAAGCGTGCAGCATAAGCGGATAAAAAATCTCTATTCATTCCTACTTGATCTCTGTCTGGTAACAAGTATTTCTTATGATTACGAAGAGTTTTGATGTAACTAAAGATATAATCCCATCTCCCACAATTAAGTCCAGTTATGTGGTTACGAAGAACATAGAGAATTTCTTCCATCTGAAATGCTGCAGGGAGTGTTTCAATCAATACAGTTGCTTTTATGGTTCCATTGGGGATGTCTAGTATTGCTTGTGAAAAATTAAATATGTCATTCCATAGTCTTGCTTCTTGGTAAGCTTCTATTTTTGGTAAATAATAAAATGGTCCTCTTTCATCTTTAGCTAATGATGAACCATTATGAAAAATGTGAAGTCCAAAATCTACAAGACTTGCACTCATAGGGCGGCCATCAACTGTTATATTAGCTTCCTCAAGGTGCCACCCCCGAGGTCTAACAAGCATAGTGGAGGTAGATGAGTTCAACTCATACGATTTTTTATCAGTTTTAAGGGTTAATTTTTCACGTGCGTAGTCATACATATTTAGCTGACCATTCATCATATTTGAAAATGTAGGACTACTAGCATCTTCAAAATCGGCCATAAATATTTTAGCACCTGAGTTAAGTGCATTAATCATCATTTTTCGATCAACTGGGCCAGTTATTTCTACTCTTCTATCTTGTAGAACTTTCGGACTTGCTGCAACTTCCCATATAGAATTCCTGACGTGGGCAGTTTCCTTTGGCTGGGTGGGTAGTTCACCATCATCATACCTTTCTTGCTGCAGTTCACGATTATCAAGTAATATACGACGTTGAGGTCCAAACCTTCTCTCTAGGTCTGCCAAAAACAAAAGAGCATCAGGCGTGAGTATTTTTTCAAAAGCTGATTTTTTTGAATTAGTAACTTTTGCTAAAACTCTGTGTCTGGGAATTGGTTGAGAACTAGTATCTTGCATAATAGGCACCTTTTCATTTATAAATTTACTATATTTACAAAAACTTTTTTTTCCTATAATTTATTGTAAAATATAGGTAATTTTGTAAACTATGTTAAAATTATTTTGTACATTTTGTAAACTTTGTAAAAAGAGATATTATGCCCAGTAGTGAAAAGCTTCTTATTGGTCCGCGCATCGCCCGATTTAGAAAAACTTTAGGGTTAACTCAATCCCGTATGGCCGAAGATTTAGGCATATCTACTTCCTATTTAAATCTTATGGAGCGTAATCAGAGATCACTATCAGCAAATGTTTTACTTCGTATGGCAGAGATTTATGATTTCGATATTGCTAGTTTTACTGGATCTGGAGATGCTCATCTTGTTGCTGAAGTCTATGAGACTCTGAGAGACCCAATTTTCAAAGGCGACTCTCTTTCAAAAAATGAGGCAGAAGATTTAGTAAATGTGAGTCCAAGCGCTGCTCGATCTTTGATTAAATTATATGGAAAGCATCGTGATACAACATTACGTGCTAGTGAAAATATTAGTGATAGGGATCATGTAGAATTATTAGAGCAATCGTCTCAGGCAGTTGATTCTGTAAGACGGTTTTTACACAAACAGAAAAACTATTTTCCTGCTTTGGATGCTGCTGCGGAAAAGTTAGCTAAAGAATTAGGCTATAATAAAGCCCAAATTGGAATGACATTAACCAAGCGGCTTCAAGAGAAGCATGATATTTCAGTAAGAGTAGTTCCTGTGGATATTATGCCTCAGATGTTGAGATACTTTGACCGTCATTCTAAGCGAATAAATTTATCAGAATTGTTACCGCAGTCTGGCCGTAGGTTTCAGTTAGCCTATCAAATCAGCATATTAGAGTATCGTAATTTAATTGATGAAGTAGTTGATTCTGCTAACTTAAATAGCTCGGAGGCAGAAGGACTTTGCCGTACAACATTGGCAAATTATTTTGCTGCTGCTATTTTAATGCCTTATGACCGGTTTCTCAAAGAAGCGGAAAATAGTAAGTACGATGTTGATCTTTTGTGTCATAGATTTGGTACTAGTTTTGAGCAAACTTCGCATCGCCTTACAACACTTCAAAAACCTGACGCAAGAGGTATACCTTTCTTCTTTATACGTATAGATGTTGCAGGTAACGTTTCAAAAAGGTTTAGTGCAGGACGTTTTCATTTTAGTAGATTTGGCGGTGCTTGCCCAATTTGGAATATACATGAATGTTTCTTAAACCCTGATAAAACGGTTACTCAAATTATTCAGCTACCTGATGATACAACTTACTTCTCTATTGCCAAGATGGTGATTAGAAGTAACGGTACTTATAAAAGCCCTCCTCAAAAATTAGCGATCGGCCTTGGTTGTGACATAGCATACGCACCAAGATTGATTTATGCTCAAAAGTATAATCTTAAAAATCCTCAACCTTCTAAAATTGGTGTTAATTGTTATTTATGTGAACGACCTCACTGCAGACAAAGAGCACACGCACCACTGAATAGAATTATTAGTTTTGATGAAAGAAGGAGAGGGGTAAGCTTGTTTGATTTTTCTGAGACTTAAGTTTTTAATCATGCTAAAATATTAACATAGACATATTTTGTATAAACAAATACAATATCATCGGTGATTGGATAGTATTAGCCGATTACTTAGGAAAATAACAAAAGCGATAGTTAAATATGTCTAAATCTTCAAAGTCTCAAACTCCGATTACTATTGTAAAATCAAAGCGAGTAAGCTGCGATGGTACTGGAGGAGCATTAGGGCATCCTAGAATTTACATTGATATGGGTCAGAATAATACTGCAAAGTGCAAATATTGCGATCAGAGCTTTAAATTACAAACCGCATAGAAAGTTTTTTTAAATTTATTTAGTTAAACACATCCCTTGCTATTGAATAAAATCAATTGGGGGCTCAAAAGAGAATAAACAAGGATTCTCAATGTCAATCACGGCCCCAGTCGATAAAAATTCTCATGTCGTTTTAGTGGATGGGTCAGGGTACATATTTAGAGCTTATCATGCACTTCCGCCTTTAACCCGTAAATCAGATGGTATGCCAATTGGCGCCGTAGCTGGATTTTCGAATATGATCTTTAAATTATTAAGGGATCAAAATGATGAAGATCGTCCAACACACTTTGCTGTGATTTTTGATAAGGGAAGTTACACATTTAGAAATGATATTTATAATGAATATAAGGCTAACCGTTCTGAGACTCCAGAAGACTTAATTCCGCAATTTCCCCTAACTCGTGAAGCAACACGTGCTTTTGGAGCACCTGCTATAGAAATGGAAGGTTATGAGGCCGATGATATAATAGCGACTTATGCTAAGCAGGCAGAAGCTAAGGGTGCTAGGGTTACTATCATCAGTTCAGATAAGGATTTAATGCAGCTTGTATCGAATAAAGTATCCATGCTTGATACGATGAAAAACAAAAGAATAAGCATCCCTCAAGTAATAGAAAAATTTGGTTTGCCGCCTGAAAGAGTAATCGAAATTCAGGCATTAGCAGGAGATTCTGTGGATAATATACCCGGGGTACCTGGTATAGGAGTTAAGACAGCTGTGGTGTTACTCGAGCAGTTTGGAGATTTAGAGACATTACTTCAACGATGTGATGAAATTCCTCAGAAAGGCCGACGAGAAAAAATGATGGCCAACATCGATAATGCTCGAATTTCATTAGAATTAGTAACATTAAAGACAGATGTTGATATAGAATTTCCATTAGAGAATACGGCTGTTACTGACCCAGATATAACTGTTTTATTTGATTTTTTAGAAGAAATGCAATTCAACACTTTAACTAATAGAGTGCGGGTGGCTTTAGGCGAGGGAAATACAAGTGGCATTCGTAAGGATGATAGTAAGCCAGATTTTTTGTCTCCTGGCGCTCTCACTAGTCCTAAAAATATAAATTTTGATGTAACAAAGTATGAATGTATCCAATCAGAGGAGTTGTTGAATAAGTGGATACAACGATGTTTTGATGTCGAGGTAATAGCTGTAGATTTAGAAACCAATAGTCTTGATAGTTCTTCTGCTGATTTAGTAGGAATATGCTTATCCATTGACGATAATGATGCATGTTATATTCCCTTAGGTCACATTGGCACTGGGGATATGTTTGGTGAAGATAAGCCAAAGCAAATTGAATTGTCAGTAGCGATTAAAATGTTAAAGCCACTTTTGGAGTCAGATTCAGTTTTAAAAGTTGGGCAGAACTTCAAATATGATTTAGGTGTTTTGCAAAGATATGGAATAAATGCTGCACCTTATGACGATACAATGTTAATTTCATATTCTTTAGCAGCTGGATTGCATAATCACGGGATGGATGGCCTTTCTGAGCTTCATTTTGGCCATAAACCTATTTCTTTTAAGGAGTTAGTTGGCTCAGGAAAAAATAAGAAAACCTTCGATGAGTTAACGCTTGAGGTAGCTACCCCATATGCTGCTGAAGACGCGGATGTTACACTGCGTTTATGGAAGTATTTGAAGCCTAAGTTAGTGACTGAAAAGGTAAAAACAGTTTATGAAACTTTAGAGCGTCCTTTGCCATCAATAATAGCTCATATGGAAAATGATGGTATTAAGGTTGATAGAACTGAGCTCGCCCGTCTATCCGCATTATTTGCAAAAAAAATGGAACATTTTGAAGCTGAAGCTTATTTGATTTCTGGACAACAATTTAATTTAGGATCTCCTAAACAATTAGGGGAAATCCTTTTTGATAAAATGAATTTGCAAGGTGGCAAGAAAACAAAAACTGGAGCCTGGCAAACAGGGGCGGGCGTTCTAGAAGCATTAGCAGAAAAGGGAGAAGAGCTACCAAAAATCATTCTTGAGTGGCGACATTATTCCAAATTAAAATCGACTTATACGGATGCTTTGGTTCAACAAATAAACCCGAGTACTGGAAGAGTTCATACTAGTTTCTCACTAGCTGCAACTACTACAGGACGCCTATCCTCGTCAGACCCTAACCTTCAAAATATTCCAATACGAACCGAGGATGGCCGTAAAATTAGAGATGCATTCATAGCTGAACCTGGACATTTATTAGTCGCTGCTGATTACTCTCAAATTGAATTACGTTTGTTAGCTCATACTGCTAACCTTCCTACTATGAAGAAAGCATTTTCTGATGGTGTAGACATTCATGCGTTAACTGCATCGGAAATTTTTAATATAAAGCTATCAAATATGGATGCTTCAACTAGAAGGCGAGCTAAAGCTATAAACTTCGGTATTATTTATGGAATTTCTGCATTTGGCTTAGCTAATAATTTAGGAATATCACGTACAGAGGCGAGTGATTATATCAAAAATTACTTTATGAAATTCCCAGGCATTAAAGATTATATGGAAAATGCAAAAGATGAGGCTAGAAAGCATGGTTATGTGCAAACTCTTTTTGGCCGAAGATGTCATATTAAAGGAATTAAAGATAGAAATCCCGCTGTTAGGGGTTTTGCTGAACGACAGGCTATTAATGCCCCAATTCAGGGCTCTGCAGCCGATATAATTCGTCGAGCTATGATAAGGATTCCAAATAGTATAAAGCCCATAGGTGGCTCCAAAATGCTATTACAGGTTCACGATGAACTGATTTTTGAAGTTCCCGAAGCAAATGCTAATGAATTGATTGAAATAGTTACTACAACAATGCAAAATGCGGCAATGCCTGCTGTTGATATATCTGTTCCACTGGTTGTCGAAGCGCATGCAGCAAAAAATTGGAATGATGCGCACTAAGGAATTAATAATATGACGTTTGTCGTTTTAGTCCGTCACGGACAATCGGAATGGAATCTTCAGAATCGTTTTACTGGATGGGTGGATGTGGATCTTACCGATAGAGGAGTAAGTGAAGCTATAAAATCGGGTGAATTAATAGCTAAAGAGGGTATTATATTTGACCAAGCTTTTACTAGTCTTCAACGCAGAGCCATAAAAACATTATGGTTGTCCTTAGAGGCAGCAAATCAATTTCATTTACCTGTAATAAAAGACTGGAGATTAAACGAAAGGCATTATGGAGATTTAACTGGGTGTAATAAACAAGAAACAAGATCTAAATATGGTGAAGAGCAAGTTCATATTTGGAGAAGAAGTTTTGATATACCTCCTCCAAAAATTGATAGAAAAAATAAATATCATCCAATTCATGATGCAAAATATAGTAATTTAAACCCTGAGTTATTACCAACTGGTGAGAGTTTGAAAATGACATGCGACCGCGTATTACCTTACTTTTCAAGTTCAATTGCTCCCCTAATAAACAATAAGAAAAATCTAATTATTTCAGCACATGGAAATAGTCTAAGAGCGATATTAAAATTTCTTTTTAAAGTTACCGACATAGAAATTCCTAATTACGAATTTCCAACAGGAAACCCTCTTTTAATTGAATTTGGTTCTGATATTAATGAAATAGAAACTGCTCGATACTTGGATGCTAAGCGCGCTAAAGTGCTACCGGAGATTTAAACTGGTTAATCATATTAAATGGATGAAAATTGCGCTTGATTTATCAAAAAAACAGTCAGGCAGAACAGCTGATAACCCTTCAGTAGGTTGCATTATAGTAAAAAAAAATAAAATAATTGCAAGCGGGGTAACATCAGATGGGGGTAGGCCTCATGCTGAAACAAATGCTCTCCAGATTGCTGGAAGTGAAGCAAGGGGGTCGACAGTTTATGTAACTCTTGAGCCTTGTTCTCATTACGGACAGACTGAACCTTGTGTTAATGCTTTAATACAAGCGGGTATAAAAAACTGTGTAATTGCAATTATTGACCCAGATAAAAGAGTGAACTGGCGGGGAGCGGCGCTTCTTCAGGAGGCTGGAATTGATACTCTTATAGGAGTTTGTAAAATTGAGGCCTATGAAGTTAATTCAGATTTTTTTAAAAGACATAATATTCATAAGTTTGATGAACTTATATATTAATGAATACTTTGTGATTTATATTATAAATCAAAATATATGGTAGAAATATCTTTCATTACCTTGCCTTTAGTAAGATATTATTAACTTATTAAGTGCTAAGCCTTTACTATGAAGACAAAAGCAATTGAGATGCTCATAGAGCCAGGAGCTGAAAAGCTAATTGCTAAAATGGGCCGCCGTTTAAACACAAAGGCACGTTCAAAGATAATTAATCTAATCTTAAGCCATATTAGAGAAGAGTATCATAACTCTGAAATAACTGAATGGTTCTCTGAAATTAGATTTTCAGCCAATAAAAGAACTACTATTCGAATTAATTTAGAAAATGCAGATTATTTAAACTTTATATCCCAAGTCGTAGCTCAAGGTCGTCCTTCTGTAACATTGGAACTAGTCTACTTTGCTGCGGCTAATCTTTCACGCGAAGATTTAGAAAGTTTAGTTTAATGTTTTGAGTTATGTTGAAGTTTTAAGACAATCCTAAACTTTCTTTAAGGGCAAGCTCTTGAGGCATCCCTACTGAATGAAAACCACCATCAACATGATGAGTTTCACCGGTGCAAGATAGGCCTAAGTCAGAAAGAAGATACAAAGCTGCACCTGCAACCCCCATTGGATCAGTGTTATCCTGAAGCGAACTAGCAGCTTTGTTAAACCTAAACATATGTCTGCCTGAACCAATACCTGCAGCAGCGAGTGTTTTAATGGGGCCTGCCGATATAGCGTTTACTCGTATTTGCCTTGGCCCTAAATCAGCGGCCATGTAACGTGTACTTGCCTCTAAAGCAGCTTTTGCTACTCCCATTACATTGTAGTTTGGAATAACTCTTTCAGAACCAAGATATGTGAGCGTTATCATGGACCCACCATCATTCATTATTTCTGCAGCACGTCTTCCTGCATCCACAAAGCTGTAAGCTGATATGTCCAAAGCTGACTTAAAGCCTTCACGCGTAGTGTTTTCTATGAAACTTCCTGCTAATTGATCCTTACCAGCAAAAGCAATAGCATGAACCAAGAAATCAATTTTACCCCATTCTGTCTCTAATTTTGAGAAAGTAGAGTCCATTGTTTCATCATTTGTCACATCGCATTCACAAAGTATTGAAGAACCTATAGATTCTGCAAGAGGTTTAACACGTCGTAAAAGAGCTTCTCCTTGATAAGTGAAGGCGAGCTCTGCCCCTTGCGAGGATAGCTGACGCGCAATTGCCCATGCAATTGAGTTTTTGTTAGCAACTCCCATCACAAGGCCGCGTTTGCCCTTCATTAAAGTACCAGTTGGAAAATGTTGATCTGCCATTACAGTATCCTTTGTAATATGTGCTGCTAAATAATTAAAAATAGCAGTATTTTAAATTATTTATTATTCAACTTTAGTAAATATTACACTACCATTCGTGCCACCAAACCCAAAACTGTTTGACATTACTGAGGTTAAATTGGTTTCGATCATTTTAGTTACGATATTAACTTTGGGAAGTTCAGGATCTAGCTCTGTTATGTTTATTGATGGTGCAATAAACCCTTTATCCATCATTATTAAACTATAAATGGCCTCTTGAACTCCAGCAGCGCCTAAGCTGTGTCCAGTTAAACATTTAGTAGCTGATATATATGGACAATACTCTTTAAAAACTCGATCAATTGCACCTGTTTCAGCAACGTCCCCTACTGGTGTCGAAGTTGCGTGAGGGTTAATATAGTCAATTTTTGATATTCCTCTTGTTTTAGCATCATCTAATGCCATTCGCATCGCTCTTTCCGCACCTTCACCAGACGGTGCAACCATGTCATACCCATCAGATGTAGCGGCATAACCTGTTACTTCAGCATATATTTTAGCACCTCTTGCAATGGCATGGTCATAATCCTCTAAAACTACCATTCCTGCTCCACCTGCTATAACAAAGCCATCGCGACTTATATCGAATGCTCTTGAAGCAGTTTCTGGAGTGTCATTATATTTGCTACTCATGGCACCCATCGCATCAAAAAGTGACGACATTGCCCATTCAACTTCTTCGCCTCCTCCCGCAAACATTATATCTTGTTTCCCCCATTGTATTTGTTCACAAGCAGCGCCAATGCAATGTAGTGATGTGGTGCATGCCGATGTGATGGAATAATTTACACCTTTAATTTTAAAGTGCGTAGCTAATGTGGCGGATACAGTAGACGACATTGCTTTAGGAACTGCAAACGGCCCAATGCGCTTGGGTGAAATATTTTTACGTGTTATATCTGCTGCCCTTACAATTTCTATTGCACTTGGACCACCTGAACCGGCTATTATACCCGTGCGATTACTAGAAACCTGATCCTCACCTAATCCAGCATCATCAATAGCCTGTTGCATTGAAATTGCACTCCACCCAGCTGCATCGCCCATAAAGCGGTACGATCTTTTTGGTATATAATCTTTTGCTATGAGTGTTGGCCGACCTGATATTTGACTACGAAAACCGAGCTCGGCCATTTTTTCATCTTTTGTAATCCCTGAAATACCATTTTTAAGACTTTTGGCGACTTCGTCTTTATTGTTACCAATACAAGAAACTATTCCAATGCCAGTTATTACTACTCTACGCATTATAATACCTCTTTTTTTGTACTTTCAGGCATGAATAATCCAACACGCAAGTCATCTGCTTTATAAATTAAATTATCATCAGAGTACATTCTTCCATCTGCTATACCTAGTACAAGTTTTCTTCTAATTACTCTTTTGAGATCTATTTCGTATCTCACTTTTTTTACATCTGGAGTAACTTGCCCAGTAAATTTTACCTGACCGACACCAAGCGCTCTTCCTCGTCCAGGTGAACCTGACCAACCTAACCAAAAACCTACTAGTTGCCACATTGCATCTAAACCTAGACATCCTGGCATAACAGGATCGCCTATAAAGTGACAATCAAAAAACCAAAGGTCTGGGCTTATTCCAAGTTCTGCTATTAAGCTCCCTTTAGAAAAAGGACCATCATCTATACCAATATGAGTAATCCTATCAAGCATTAGCATTGGCGGAGCTGGTAATTTTGCATTCCCTGGTCCGAAAAGACTTTCTTCACCGCTTATTATTAAGTCATCATAACTATATTCTGATTGTATTTTTTTCATGCTAATAATGCCTTGTTTACTAATATTTTATGTTAAAGAAGTGAACTGTAAACTCAAGCTTGAATAAGGCTTTTATTTATTTTTAGTAATCTTATTTTTTTTATCATACTTAGTAATCATATTTTTAGCTGGTGGCCAGTCAGGTCGTATTTCTAAAGCTAAAGCTAAATCTTCAAAAGCTCTATTTAAAAACCCCAAACTATCATAAGCTATGGCTCTGTTGTAGAGGGCTTCAGGTAGTTTTTCTGTTCCTATTTTTATGGCTTTGGTTGCAGCTTCAACTGCTAGCTTATATTGTGTGGTATAAATTCTACTCGCTGCCAAATTAATGTATATTTCTGATAATTGGGGCTGGATCAATGCAGCTTTGGTATATTGTTCTTGTGCCTTTAGATATTCACCTCTTCTCATTAATAAAATACCAAGGTTAACATGAGTTGCAGCTTTGTTTTTTTTTGATAAGGGCTCTTTGAGTGCCTTGTAACATACATTAATTGCAGTTAGTTTGCTTGTAGTTGCAACTTTTGTATTGATATAGCATTCATTTGCTATGCCTCCTCCATGAACAATTATTTGAGCATATATTTCATTGGAAAACATAAGAAAAAATAATAACATCAAAATAGAATTTTTAGTCAATTTAATTTTTCTCATAAAGTACTTCAATCTTATTTTTAGGGCCATTTAACAACCGGGGGCATAGAACTTAGAATAGTTTTAATATTCCCACCTGTTTTCAAACCAAATGTGGTTCCTCTATCCCAAAGAAGGTTAAACTCAACATATCTACCTCTTTGTACTAGCTGTTCTTCCCTATCTTCATCTGTCCATTTATCAAACATTCTGTTTCTTACAATATTAGCATATGTATTTTTAAAGTGGATACCTAAGTCTTTTGTAAAAGTAAAATCTGCTTCCCAATCACCACTATTTAATCTATCGTAAAATATGCCACCTACTCCTCGCGGTTCTGAACGGTGGTGTAAAAAAAAGTAGTCATCACACCATTTTTTAAATTTATCATAATCAGCTACTGAATGTTTTTCGCAAACTGCACGCATTCCCGCGTGAAAATTTAATGCATCCGAAGACGTTTGAGTGCGGTCTTTAGCTTGAGTTGGAGTTAAGTCCCCACCTCCCCCAAACCAACCTTGGGTAGTTACAATATATCTTGTATTAAAGTGAACGCTTGGAACATTTGGGTTTCTCATATGGGCAATTAAAGAGATTCCTGCTGCCCAAAACCTTGGGTCTTCTTTGGCTCCTGGAGTTTTCTCTCTCATTTCGCCTTCAAACTCACCGTTTACGGTTGAAATATGAACCCCACATTTTTCAAATAGGCGACCTCGGAGCATTCCCCCTGTTCCACCACCTCCATTTTTTTCATTTCGTGACCAATCTTCATAAACAAATTTTCCTGGCGTATTTCCATAAAGATTTGCAGGGGCCTCTTTTTCAAGTTCTTCAAATTCAGAGCATATAATGTCCCTGAGTTTTTTAAACCAAACTGTTGCTTTTGTTTTTTTTATATTTTGCAATTTATATTCCTATTCGAATAAGGAAATTTATATTTTAACGTTTATATCTGAATAAATCTTTGGTCTATGAGAAATTTCTTTAAAGATGCATTATTATTTAGGTAAGCATTTTAATTGTCGTAATCCTTCATAAGCAGATATTACAACTGATGTTGCTAAGTTGAAACTTCTCATACCTGTCGCTATAGGTATAATAATTTTTTCGTCTGAAGCTGAATGCACTGTTTCAGGAACTCCAGCGCTCTCTCGCCCAAAAATTAAGCGGTCATCTTTTTGGAACTGAAAATCGTTTAAAGGGGTTAATCCTTTTGTTGTTAATAACACTAATCTTCCAGATTCGGGAACTTCAAGAAATTTCTCCCAGCTTTTATGTCTCACAATTCCTTGAGTTGTTCCATAATCCATCGCTGCAAGTCGAATTGCCTTGGAGGTAAGAGGAAACCCGCAAGGTTCTATAACCTCTAAGTCTATGTTAAAACATGCACAAGAACGCATAATTGCGCCAAAATTTCCAGCTATATCCGGTTGGTAAAGAATAATTTTCATAAATATGTACCCTAATAAATGAGTCGCATTGCGTCGTTTTAGCGCGAATAAACTATGGATGTTCTGTTCACATATATATAGAACGCAGTACATAATAACGCTACAGTAAATTACAAACTGATAATGTACCGAAGAGGAGTGGGCAGATTATGTCCGATGATAAAAAATTAGATATACCTAGTGCAGTCGAAGACGAAGGTAAACGAGATTTTATTTTTATAGCTACAGGAGCTGCCGCAGCAGCCGGTGCCGTTTCTTTAGGATGGCCGCTGGTAGCACAGATGGGCAAGGCAGCTGATACATTGGCAGCTGGATCTATAGAAATTGATGTATCTAAAGTTGCCGAAGGGCAACAGCTTAAAATGCTCTGGAGAGGTAAGCCTGTATTTGTAAGACACAGAACTCCAGCAGAGATAAAGATTGCAGAGGATACACTCATTAGTGATTGCCCAGACCCTGAAGAAGATAGCGCACGCTTGATTGCTAAGCCTGACGGGTCCATTGATCCACGTTATCTAGTGATGATCGGAGTTTGCACCCATTTTGGGTGCATTCCAGTAGGAGAGTCCGGAGATTTTAATGGCTGGTATTGCCCTTGCCATGGATCCCATTACGATACTTCTGGCCGAATACGTAAAGGCCCGGCTCCTAAAAATATGGAAATTCCTGAATATAAATATGTTTCAGATACAGTTATTAAGGTAGGTTAAATATGAGCGGACATCCTTCTACATACGAACCCAAATATGCTGCAACCAAATGGCTTGACACTCGTCTTCCTATTGTCCGAATGGGTGCGGACTTTATGACTTTTCCATCTCCAAGAAATTTGAATTATTGGTATACATTTGGAGGTATTCTAACGTTATGCTTAGCCTCCCAGATAATAACAGGTATTATTCTGGCTATGCATTACGTACCACATGTCGACCTTGCCTTTGATTCTGTTCAACGTATTCGACGTGATGTACCATTTGGGTGGCTTTTGCAGCCTATGCATGCAGTTGGTGCTTCAATGTTTTTTCTAGCAGTTTATGTGCATATGTTTAGGGGTCTTTACTATGGTTCTTACAAAGCACCGAGAGAGGTTTTGTGGATAATAGGTTGTTTGATTTACTTAATAATGATGGCAACTGGATTTTTAGGATATACACTACCATGGGGACAAATGTCCTTTTGGGGAGCAACAGTTATCACTGGTTTCTTTGGGGCAGTACCTGTTGTGGGTGAAAGCTTGCAGCAATGGTTATTGGGCGGTTATGCCGTTGACAATGCAACCCTAAATCGCTTTTTTGCGCTTCACTATTTGTTGCCATTTGTGATCGCTGGTCTTGTAGGTTTGCATGTTTGGGCTTTACATCATGTTGGTCAAAATAATCCGATAGGAATTACAACAAAAACTAAACAGGATACACTTAGTTTCCACCCTTATTATACTATTAAAGATGGTTTTGCAGTTGTAGTTTTTCTACTAATTTTTGCTTTCTTTATATTTTATCAGCCTGATGCATTAGGGCATGCTGATAATTATATTGAGGCTGATGCGCTTAAGACACCACCTCATATAGTACCGGAGTGGTACTTTTTGCCTTTTTACGCAATACTTCGTGCTGTTCCTGATAAGCTTCTTGGAATTGTACTTATGCTCGGAGCAATAGTCGTACTCTTTGTGCTACCTTGGCTTGATACCTCAAAAGTACGATCAATGAGGTTTCGCCCTGTAGCAAAATGGTTCTTTTGGATTTTCTTGTTTTTCTGCTTCATATTAGGCTGGTGCGGTGCTGAAACACCTGATAATATTGCCATACCTTTTGGAGTAGATGCAGCGGGACAAGTTCGAGGGCTGAACTTCACTTGGCTATCACGGATTGCTACTATTTATTATTTTGCGTATTTTGTTTTAATACTGCCTATTCTGGGTCTTGTAGAAACCCCAAAGGATCGCCCAGATTCAATTACAAAAGCAGTTCTAGGTGACACTAAACATACAGCTATTCTTCCAGCTGAATAGGGATTTAAGATGATTTTTAATGTTAAGATAATATTTGTCACAGCAGCTCTTTTTATCATAACCTTTTCAGGTCAGGGATATGCCGCTGGTGGTAGTAATACAGGTGACTATAAAATGGTGCATAAGCAATGGCAATTTAATGGTGCCTTTGGGACTTATGACAAAGCATCTGCTCAACGTGGATATCAGGTATATCGAGAAGTTTGTTCATCATGTCATCAATTAAAACACTTGTCGTTTAGGCACCTAGGTGACCAAGGAGCTCCTTTTTATGATGAGCGTTATCCAAATCCAAATGATAACCCTTTGGTAAAGAATTTTGCTGCTGACTGGAGCATAGAAAGTATAGATGGAGAAACTGGTGATATTCTAGACCGACCTGGAGTTCCAGCTGATAAATTTCCTGCGATATACCCCAATGATGCTGCAGCTAGAGCTAGTAATGGTGGCGGACTTCCCCCTGATTTATCAGTTATAGTATCAGCAAGAAATGGAGGCGCTGATTACATTTATAACCTTTTGTTAGCTTATGAAGCTGAAATGCCAAAAGATATGGTTATGGGCCCAGGTTTGAGTTATAACCCAGTCATGGATGGGGGGGCTATTGCTATGGTTGCTCCGTTATCTGAAGACTTAGTAGAGTATGCTGATGGTACAAAAGCGACAGTAGAACAAATGGCCGCAGATGTAACTGAATTCTTAGCATGGTCGTCTGACCCAAAAATGGAACAGAGAAAAAGTACGGGCCTTATGACAATGCTATATTTAACCATTCTTGCAATATTGCTTTGGTTTTCTTATAAGCGAGTTTGGAAAGACGTTGAACATTAAACATTTTTGTATTTTGTAAAAATCAACCGCCGTTTCATTACAGGCGGTTTTTTTTTGAGATTTAGTTGATTATTATGAGTGAATGGATTTTAGGAATAATTGGAGGTTCTGGTTTATACAACATAGAAGGACTTGAAAATAAAGAATGGATTTCTATTGATAGCCCTTGGGGCGAACCTTCAGACTCCATATTATTTGCGGAACTAAATGGTATAAAACTTCGATTTTTACCTCGACATGGTCGAGGTCATAGCCTTGCCCCCAGTGATATTAATTATAGGGCTAATATTGATATTTTAAAAAGAGCAGGGTGTACTGACCTTCTTTCACTATCAGCTGTTGGTTCTTTGCGCGAAGATTACCGTCCAGGTGATTTTGTTATAGTGGATCAATTTATTGATAGAACTTTTAAACGCGAAAAAAGTTTTTTTGGTTTAGGGTTAGTTGCTCATGTATCTCTTGCAAATCCAGTTTGTAGTCGGCTTGCTCAATTTGCTACTAAGGCAGCTCAATCGGCCGGTGTAAAAGTTCATAACAAAGGAACATACTTGGCAATGGAGGGGCCACAGTTTTCAACTAAAGCAGAAAGTAATTTATATAGAAATTGGGCTTGTGATATTGTTGGAATGACAAATATGCCAGAAGCAAAACTTGCTAGAGAAGCAGAAATTCCATACGCATCTATTGGGATGGTCACAGATTACGATTGTTGGCGCGAAAATGAAGACAATGTGGATGTTGCGGCTGTCATGGAAGTCTTAAAGGAAAACGCCTTGATGGCTTCGAGTACAGTACGTGAGATATCAAAAATTATAAAAGATTATGGATTAAGAGATAATGGGTTAGAAGGTATTGAGACAAACTTAGAATTTGCCATTGTTACTCCTCCCGAAAGCCGAGACACACGATTGGTAGCAAAACTTGATGCCATAGCTGGGCGAGTTCTAAATTAAATTTTAAGTTCGCCATTTTAAGGTCGTCGCTTTTACAGGATTTTGAAATTCTCGCCCTTTTTTAATGCAATCATTCCATTCCTTTTTGATAGCGTAATACCATTTTGCTTGGGTGTTGGCATCATCTATTAGCATCATTTTGGGATTGTAAGCTAGGCCAAGCTGTTGAAGTTTAATAATGTTTGCGTCTTGGTGAATAAATTTTCTAGTAAAGATTTTTAATAATGGTGATAGTATTTTTATAATATTTAAATCAGTGAAAAATATTTGGCGTATTTCTGTTTTACTCTCACTTATTGGGGTTACTATTGTAATAGATAGGAGAGTTTTTTTACCAATTTTTATTTCCTCAGTTCTGAAGCCTGGTATTTGAAAGACAATTTCGGTGAGTGGTTTGCCTCCAAGTAGCTTGTAGGCAAAACTATTTGATGATGGGGGATGCGGTTTCATGGTGAAACCAAATAAAAAAGGTTCAAAATGCTTGACTTTATCGTGTATTTTTTTTGGTGACCTCCACCACCATTGCTTATGAACATAAGGGCCATGTGCAGGATCTATCAAACCAATGACTGCATGATCAATATTACATTCTAATACGCAGCTATAATCAATAATTGCATTTTTTGTTGAAAATGGAAGATTATAAGGTTGGATATAAGGTTTGTTTGTAAAGTTATTATCATTTGCTAAGTAAACCCATATTAAGTTATCTTGCTCTTTTGTTATGTAAGTTGGGACTGAGATTCTTTCTGAATTAAACTTTTGATCTTCTGTTAAAGAAGGTATTAGTTTGCAGACACCAGAATCCACATCGAACCTCCAACCATGGTATGGGCATTCAACTGTATTTCCTATAATGCACCCTTCTGATAATGGTGCAGCACGATGTGGACATATATCTCTCATAATGAAAATAGAGCCATTTTTACGCCTACCAACAACTAAAGGTTGGTCTGCAATCACTTTTCTTTTCATTTTTCCTAATTTTATTTCTTTGGAAGTTCCTATGAAGTACCAAGTGTTAAATAAGAAATTATTTTCATGAATTTCTGTCATAAAGTTGCCATATCTAACACTTGGTGTGCCGTTAAACCATTATTTCGTAAAGATCTAATGCTAGTGTCTAATCCGCGTTTTGAAAGTTTATCACCATATTTATTATTTAGAACTGGATGATGATGGTATTTTGGTGTTGGCCAATTACTTATTTTTTGAATTAAAACGTGTATGTGTGTTGATTCATACAAATCATGACCGCGAACTACATGGGTTATATCTTGGTAATAATCGTCATGTGTCACGGCTATATGATATGATACTCCTATATCTTTTCTTGCAATAATAGGATCAAGTTTTTTCTTTTCCACAGCGTCCATCAATGCAACCTTTGAATTTATTTTTTTTTCTTCTCCAGAGCTTGTTTCTATAAATGTAAGCTCTTGATCCTTTAGGTATTGCATAGACTTTTTTAGATCCAACCTAATAGAATTTGGTATAATGGGTTTACTATTACCCTCTTTAAAGTGATCTAAATAGCCATTAATGTTTATTCCTTTATTTTTTGGTAATAAGCCGTCTCTTATATTTCCCCGTGTCAAGGGGCATTCATAAGCAAGTCCTAAATTACAAAGGTTTTTTATGATTTTGGCATAATCATAATAATGTTTACTTTGTATCTTTACGGGTAATGGCCAATCAAACCCAAGCCAGTCCAACTCTCGATAGATTTCGAGTGTGTATTCGTTTGTGCAACGAGTATGGTCTATATCTTCAATACGAAGTAAGCAACTAAAGTTCTGAGCTTTTGCAAAATTAAAAGCTACTTTGGCTGCAAAAGCATGTCCTAAATGCAACCTTCCAGTTGGTGATGGGGCAAACCGAGTAACCATATTACTAATCCTATATTTTAACTTAGGTTGAGGCTTGTAACTTTAGCTTTATTTTTTTACTCGTATTCACCTATTAGATATTTACTTTTAATGCAATGTTGACGTCATTCATAAAAGAGAGGAATAGGGTGCTATGGATACTACAATACGCTCATCACTTTTAACTTTAACATTCATAGCTGTGATTACATCTTTGTATTTTACACGCGATTTGATATCTCCAATAGCACTTGCAGTATTCATTTGGCTTATAATTGATGCTTTTGCTAGTTGGATAGACAGCCTATCCAGAAGGATACCTTATTGGGTGGCACTCATTATAGCAATTATGACTGTTGTAATTTCACTTGCTGGAATAACTGTTGTTGTGATTGACACCGCTGGAGACCTTATTGACCAAGCACCAATTTACGAAGCACGTTTAGATGATTTGTTTAAGTGGGCTTCAAGTTTTCTTGGTTATCAGGAAGAAAATATTTCAAATTTTATATCAGGTTTGAATTTAGAATCTAAAATTAACTCTAGTTTGATTGGTTTTGCCGGTTCAGTGCAAAGCGTTTTATCTGATTTTGTTACTATTTCAATTTATGTGGCTTTCCTCTTTGCAGCTCAAGCTTCATTTCCTCAAAAAATTGAATATTTATTTAGGAAGAAATCTTCGAAATTAAAGGCAATTAAGATTTTTGAAAGTATTCGCAGTTCAGTTAAGAGGTATGTAAGTGTTCAGACTATTATAAGTCTAATTCAAACGATACTTTCTTTTGCTTTAATGTCTATTTTAGGATTGGAAAATGCATTATTTTGGTCTCTCGTTATTTTTATCCTCAATTATATACCAATTGTGGGTGGTTTAGCGGCAATTGTGTTACCCGTAGCTTTTGGTGTTATGCAGTTTGAATCTTTAACTCCAATTTTAATTCTTACTATTGGTTTATTTGCAGTCCAATTTATTATAGGTAATACAATTCAGCCAAAAATGATGGGAGATAGTTTAAACCTTTCCGCCCTAGTGGTGGTGTTGTCTTTAACTCTTTGGTATGCACTATGGGGCGGCGTGGGTGCTTTTCTTTCTGCTCCTTTAACGGTTATAGTTATGATCGTATTTTCTCAGTTTTCAACAACGCGTTGGGTAGCCGTTTTATTATCTGCTGATGGCATGCCTGGTGCTGCTAATCGGACTTAAATTACATGATTTTCTCAAAAACTTTCATTGCCCATATAATTCTGAGAGTTTAGAGCACTAGAATGAATAGTATTTTATATGTAGCACTAGGAGGTGCTTTAGGCGCTAGTGCACGTTATTCTTTGAGTTTATTCATTTCGAAGTTTTATGTATCAGATTATCCTTTAGGCACAATTACTGCAAATATCTTGGGAAGTTTTTTCATGGGTATTCTCGTGGGCTGGCTTTCATCAAAGGTCAATGATGTAAGCAACCTTATGCTTTTTCTTGGAGTTGGTCTTTTAGGTGGATTTACAACTTTTAGTGCTTTTTCTCTTGAAGCCTTCACAATGTATGAAAAAAAAGATTATGGCTTACTCATTTCATATATTAGTTCTTCGGTTTTGTTTTCTTTAGTGGCTTTAATCATTGGTCTAATATTGGCACGTAAAGTATTAGGCACATGAGTTTAGTTCAAAATATAACTGTTGATGATGTTGAGTCAGGATCACGTCTTGACCGTTGGTTTAAAAAACGGTTTCCGCACATTCCCCATGGTAAAGTTGAAAAATTACTTCGTACAGGTCAATTGCGCGTGGATGGTAAACGCTCTAAGGGAAACTTAAGAATTGAAAGCGGCCAAGTCATTAGGGTTCCTCCATTACCGGAACCGTCTAAAGTAAAGTCCAAGGATCAGGTAAACTCTAAAGAAGCAGATTTTTTAAGATCAATTATAATATATGAAGATAGTGATTTAATTGCCTTAAATAAACCTCATGGAATAGCCGTACAAGGTGGTACTGGAACATCAAAGCATATTGACGGAATGCTAGCTGCTTTGGGCGAAGGATGTAGGTTAGTGCATCGCCTAGACCGAGATACATCTGGAGTTTTGATAATTGCTAAAAACTTATCTACTGCTAAGTCGCTAGGTAGTGCTTTCCAAAGCAGAAAAGCTGATAAAATTTATTGGGGAATAACTAATGGGGTTCCAAAACCTTCGAGCGGCGAAATTAAAGGCTATGTAGCAAAAGGACGTTTGGACAACAGGTTTGGAAATAAGCATGAGGGCAAAGAAATTATGGAAGCTGTTCACCATGGTGCTAAAGGTGCAAAATACTCTAAAACTTTATACCATACTGCTTCAAAAGCTGGTCAACGTTTAGCATGGGTTGTGATGAAGCCTCTGACGGGCAGAACACATCAGTTACGGTTACATATGCAATTACTTGGTGTACCTATAGCGGGTGACCCTAAATATATGACTGATAGGCCATTACCAGGTGGAATAGAAAATTCATTGCATTTACATGCTCGTTCTATAATTTTACCAATTAAAGGTAAGGAAAGTTTATATATAGAAGCCCCATTACCTCCACATATGAATGATGCATTTAAAACTTTGGCTTTTGAAACTACTGACCCTATTATAAATTGGGACGATATTTCTGATGGCTAAAAAACATTCAAAGCGGTTTTACAGGAATGTGACTACGGCAAAGGCTGAAGAAGGCTGGGTTGTTAAACTTGACTCTTTTATTTTAAAAACTCCCGGTAAAAAAAACCTTTATCTACCTAATCAAGATTTGGCTTTACTGGTTGCAAATGAATGGAAAAAACAAGACGAATATATTCGTCCGTCATTAATGCCATTAACACGACTTTTCAATGTGGCTGTAGAGCAAACTCCTGATAATAGAGCAATATTAATAGCGGAAGCTCGGAAATATGGGGAGACTGATACACTGTGTTATCGTGAAGATAAGGTAAGACTTCATAGTGAAGAGCAAGAAAGAAAATGGACCCCAATTCTTGAATGGGCGGAAACAAGAAATGTTTTTTTAAAGAAGACAACAGGTATAGTTGCTATAAAGCAAGAAGAAGCATCTTTAATGATGATAGAACAATATGCCGCTGAACTCTGTAACTTAAAGTTAACCTTATTTCTTCATTTGGTTTCTGTTTATGGGTCGGTTGTTTTATCTATGGCTGTTATGGAAGCAAGATTAAACGGTGATGAGGCTTTTAATCTTTCGCGGTTAGACCAAACATGGCAACAAAAATATTGGGGCGCTGATGAAGAAGACGCTGAAATTGTAGCTAATTTACGCTCCGATATAAATAATTTGTGTAAAATATTAAAATTTGTATGAATAATAAAATATAAGGTGCGGCCTTTGTGACTATTGTTCATAGATTGCTAACGAGCTAGTTCGACTTATGATTACACCTAGATCAATGTTATTATCACCCTCAGGTCGAATGGGCCGTAAAGATTTCTGGGTAGGATTAATTATATTAACCTTGCTTTCTTCTCTTTTTAACTTCGCATTGCAAAGATTAGGAAATAGTCAGCTTGCTTTTCTTATTTCTATTCCATTCCCATTTTTGGTCCTTCATATGACCTATTGTGTTTATGGAAAGCGTTTGCATGATATGGGCCGAAGTTTTTGGCCGTTGACAGGTATGATAGTACTTCTGATATTTGTTGCTATTGTTGTAATGTTGGCATTTGGAGGTACTGAATATTTTAGCGAATTTGCTCAATATGATCGCAAAGAAGACATAGATCCTGAAGAAATAGAAAGAATTAAAAAAGAATATCAAAAAAACTTATCTAATGGAAACGCAACTGTTTATAATATTATGGCTTCTATCATATTTATTTTCACTATTTGGGTTGGTACTGCCAAATCTGACACGACTGATAATTGCTATGGTCAACCGAAATAATAAACTGATTTTACTTATTTAAAAAAAATACTTGTCTTCGATTTAAAATTTGGCACTATATAGGCATTCATAATGGGAGCTAATAATGTTAAATACTTATCTATCACCTAAGGGCAGGTTGAATCCAAGTGATTTTAAAAAATCAGCTTTAACACTCATTGTTATAGGTGTAGTTTTTAGTATTCCTGAATTATTAGGAATGGATAGTCTTGCAGCTTTGGCAGGAATAGTTTCTTTTGCACTTTTATATCCTTGGATAGTAATTTGGATTAAACGTTATCATGATGGTGGGAAGTCTGGTTGGATGAGTTTATTGCCTATCATAGTGTATTTGATGGCTACTATAATTCTCATGATGACTATGCTTGGTGACGGTTTTATGGCTATTATTGAAGCTTCATCGACGGGTGCCTCTCAAGCTGATACAGAAAAAATGGCTGAAGAAATGGTAGAGGGCAAAGAGATGATGATTCTTTTAGCTAATACAGCTTTAAGCGCTGTTGTTGCATTAGGGTTTAATGCGTATCTCATAAGCAATGATGACCATGAAAACCAATACGGACCTATAGCTTAATTATATAAAATTTTTAGATGAGGTAGTGGGTCCAAAAATTATTTCAAAATTGGATTTTAATGAATCGTCTAATTCGTCCATAGTTATTTTCTTTCCAAGCCTGTGCAAGCTGGTAACTCCAAATTCTTGGATGCCACAAGGTACAATTCCCTCAAAATGTGATAGATCAGGGTTTAAGTTAATGCTAATACCATGAAAGCTTATCCATTTTTTTAATCTTACACCAATAGCTGCTATTTTTTCTTCTGTTCCATTTTCTTGTACAGCCCATACACCGACACGTCCGCTTCGCCTTTCTGTTTTAATATCAAATACTAGAAGAGTGTTTATTATCCATTGCTCTAAGTTACGAACAAAAGCTGAGACGTCTCTTCCTCGTTTACGCAAGTCTAGCATTACATATGCAACTCTTTGACCAGGCCCATGATATGTGTATTGGCCCCCGCGACCGCTATGAAAAACTGGAAACTTATCAGGATCAATCAAATCTGTCTTATTTGCACTAGTGCCTGCAGAATAGAGTGAAGGATGTTCCAACAGCCAGACTTTTTCTTTTTTTGAATGGTTAGCAATAAGTCTTGCCTGATTTTCCATATAAACAACTGCATCTTCATAAGGTATTATGTTATGACTTCTTACCCATTCAACCGCATCATTTATATTTTTTAAATTATTATTTCCCATGGTCGATAACTGACCGTAAAAAGAATAAAAATCAAGAACTCTAAAATACAAATTCTTGTTTCACAAATTTTTATATCCTGCTATAGCCGCCTTCTTAACGTGCGGCCGTGGCGGAATTGGTAGACGCGCAGCGTTGAGGTCGCTGTGGGGTAAAACCCGTGGAAGTTCGAGTCTTCTCGGCCGCACCATTATTTCTTTGAATCATTTTGAAATCATGAATTCAATTATTTTGCACCCATTATACGAATAATGGGAGCATTTTTTTTAATCATTACATTTTCGATTTTTAAATAGAGTTCACGGTATTTGTAAAAGGGTACTTTTGGGAAAAGATGATGCACGCTATGGTAATTTTGAAATAACCACATCCAGGTTATGATGCTGTCTGAAATTCCGGGAAATACGAATGTTGACGTATTCTCATACCGCTTTGTTTTATTGTAAGGACGATGTACAAGCCAAGCAAATAAAATTACAAGCATAAAAGCACCCATTTGTGTTGCTGCTAAAGAAATTAACCCGACTTTCCAATAACCAAAAATAAATAGAGCACCTCTCCAGCTGAACATTAATAGTAGCTCGATAATCACTATGGTTTTATCACTTCTATTGGCTTTGCCCCAGCATTGCTTGAAATAATATTTATATTGCTGTGGAAGTGCCATAAACGATCCTTTAATAACACCCCATAGAGTGTCAGACGTAATATATAAATCAGGATCTTGATCTGCTATATTCGTATGCTGGTGGTGGGCTAAATGCTCTTTTTGATGAGCTTTAAAAGAAGTAAATAGTATTTGACCTGCTAAATAACCAAGTAAGTCGTTAAGCCACTTCCAAGATTTGTGCTTACCAGTTATACTGCCGTGTACAGCATCATGCATTACTGTGTAAATTCCATATGTAATCAAGGATGCTAAAAGAAACCCTGTCCAAAGTGAAATAATTTTTGATATCATACCTATATAGGTCAAAGAAAAAAATATCATTAGAACAAAAGACAATATAATGGTTGGGCCTGCGAACCCACCCATTAAAGATTTCGCCTGTTTAATAGCAAATAAATCAGAATCTTGTGTTAAGGATGGCTTAAGCATTAATATGTCTTTAACTGAATTACTTTTGTGTATACACAATTTTAAATTCATAGCATTATAAAAATAATAGGAAACACACAATGCGTAAAACTTTAAATGAGCAACTCAATTGGCGATATGCAACAAAAAAAATGGATCCTACGAGGACTGTAGCTCAGGAAAAAATTGAAGCCATTATTGAAGCAATAAGGATGTCACCTACATCAAGCGGAACCCAGCCTTTTGAATTAATTGTTGTCACAAATAAAAATATACGGGAAGAGATTTGCAAAGCTGCAAGTAATCAGACACCTATTATTGATGGGTCTCATCTTTTGGTTTTTGCCGCTTGGGATAATTACACAGAAGCACGAATTGATGAAGTAGCTGACTTGAATGTTAAACTTCGAGGAGACTTACCTTTAATTGGACAATATTATGGAAACTTAAAGTCCAATTATATTCCTCGTGACGCCGAGGTAAATTACGCTCATGCAGCTCGACAAGCCTATATTGCACTCGGAATTGCTATGGTTGCCGCTGCTGAGCAAGAAGTAGACTGCACACCAATGGAAGGGTTTTCCCCTGCTGCGGTAGATGAAATTTTAGGGTTGAAGGAACGGGGGCTTCGTTCTGTTGTACTTTTGCCTCTTGGTTACCGTGATGAAGAAGGCGATTGGTTGCTAAATATGGCTAAAGTTAGAAAGTCGCGTGAGACTATGATCACCTTTATTGATTAGAAGGTTTTTTGTCGTTCATTTATATTTTTTATGAGCAAGCAATACATTTTAAATCTTTTGGCAGTTTTATAGTTTTTGATATCATTTCTAATCCTTTAAAAATGAATATTTTTCCGTTTAGTGTATTTCCAGCCTGTGTAATTATTTTTATGGCTTCTAATGCCATGATGGAGCCTATTATGCCTGCTGTCGCTCCAATCACACCTAATTGACTGCAAGTTTCTGCGTCGGGTGGTATCTCTGGTACAAAACATCTATAGCAAGGGCTATCCTTTGTATTTAAAAAAGTACTCACTTGACCATCAAACTTACCTATTGCGCCTGACACTAAAGGTATTTTTAAATCCAAGGCCAAATCATTAACTATAAACCTGGTTTCAAAATTATCGACACAATCTATTAGTACATCATGGTCAGATAAAATATTTTTCGCATTTTCTCGATTGACTCTTTGATTAAAGACCTTGCAATCGAGGCTTGGGTTGATAGCGATCAGTCTTTCCGAAAGAGATCCAGATTTTTCTTTACCTACTGTAGAAGTTGAAAACTGTATTTGCCTTTGTAAATTGGAGGTTTCAACGCAATCATTATCTATGATAGTCATACTGCCTACGCCTGCAGCTGCTAGATACATGCTAGCAGGTCCGCCTAATCCGCCTGCTCCTATTATAGCTATTCGTGCTTTTGATAATAAATTTTGTCCTGGCCCCCCAATCTCTTTAAGAATTAGTTGGCGAGAATAGCGTTCAATGTAACCATCATCCATTAAGAGTTTTTTCTCTCTATCATTTTTACTTATTGGGTTCCAGTCGAGCCAAAACCACCTTCGCCCCTTGCAGTGTCAGTGAGTTCATTAACAGATATGAACTCAGGCTGTGTTATTGGGGCAATAACCATTTGAGCTATTCGTTCACCTCTAGAGATTTTAAACGGGATATCACCATGATTAATTAAGAGGACTTTAACTTCGCCTCTATAATCTGCATCTATTGTACCAGGTGTATTCAAGCAAGTTACTCCATGTTTATAGGCAAGACCAGATCTTGGTCTTATTTGAGCTTCATAGCCCGCGGGTAAAGCCATTGCTAGGCCTGTTGGAACTAAAGCCCTGGCTCCCGGTTGCAGTATCAATGGTGCATGTTCCTCTACTGCGGCTCGTAAATCTGCTCCAGCAGCTAAAACTGTTTCGTATTCTGGTAATTTCAGTTCCCCAAAATGAACAAGCTTCTTGATTTCAACAGATAGCGTCATTGGATAATCTCCATGTTATTTTACATTAACCTAACAATTTTAGATTCGTTTTAAATATCATTACATATAAAATATATTTATGAAGATAATTTTCTTTTAATTTGTCTGAATATTTTTTTTCTTTTGGAAAAGATTATGTGATTTGGAATTATAGTAATTAAGATTAAGTATCATTTTTTCTTTATCTAAATCAGATAAATCTGGGCCGCTGTAAGAATAATTAAATTTTCCATTTTTGTAATATACTTTTGTAATTCCTGAGGTAGAGCTGTCAAAATTTTGTGACAGCATAAGTGGTATTCCTGACTTGAGAATAGGAAAGTCTATTTTCCTGGGTACAACATTCATCCGTTTGCACATCACGGCTCTGATTTTGAAACCATTAATAGTACGTATTATTTTTTTATCTTCATTATAAATACTTTCGATAAAATTTATGGCTGGGTGAAAGCTTGCTACTTCCACTAATTGCTTGTTATCTTCTGGTTTATATTTTTCCATGATTACAACTTCGCAATCAGCAATATTATCTGCATAAGACAGAGGAGATATAAATATTAATGTAAGAAAAAGTACAAATCTCATGACATTTTTTGAGCTATTTTTAGAGCCAGTCTTTCAGCACTCTCTTGTTTAGTTAGTTCAGGCCAAGTTTCAATTTTATTTTCAGTGATAATAATCATTTTGTTGTTATCGCCACCCATGACATTTCCTGAAACGTCATTTGCTATAATCCAGTCACAATGTTTTCGGGTTTTCTTTTTTGTAGCGTTTTCAATTATGTTGTTAGTTTCTGCCGCAAATCCAATAACAAATCTAGGACGATTTTTAGAACTTGATATTGTTTTTAGTATATCAATGTTGTTTTCTAACTCCAGAGGAGCAGGAGCATTTCCATCTTTCTTCAGTTTTTTATCAGAACAAGATTTTGGGCGCCAATCTGAAACAGCTGCTACTGATATAAAAATATCTGCTGGGAGTGATGACTGACATGCCTCAAGCATTTCTTTGGCAGTCGTTACTTTCACGAGCTTTACTAATGGCGGTGCATCAAGGTTTACAGGACCAGAGATTAAGGTTACTTTTGCTCCTAAGTTAGAGACAGCTTCTGCTAGTGCATATCCTTGTTTTCCTGAGCTTTCATTTGACAGATACCTAACAGGATCGATAGGTTCTTGAGTTGGCCCAGCAGTAATTAATATTGATTTTCCGGTTAATGACATGATGGGCTCTTTTTTAGTTTGCAGCTCCGCTACTTTAAGTGATGAAACAATTGCATCAATTATTTGGCAGGGTTCAGACATTCGACCATGACCGGTCTCGCCACATGCCATTTCGCCTATATCTGGCCCAACGAAAAGTGCTCCGTCATTTTCAAGTGTTTTTATATTACGTTTTGTAGCCTCGGCTTCCCACATACGAACATTCATGGAGGGAGCATAAAGTACTGGTTTATCTGTTGCTAGAATTGTAGTTGATGCTAAGTCATCAGCAATGCCATTTGCAGCTTTCGCAATGAGATTCGCTGTTGCGGGAACAACTGCTATCAAATCTGCTGAGCGCGATAATTCAATATGCCCCATCTCAGTTTCATCAGTTAAGCTCCATAAATCTGTGTAAACTTTATTACCTGATAAAGCCCCAGCAGATAGAGGAGTTACAAACTCACTTCCGCCTTTAGTTAAGATAACTTTTGATTTAACACCAATCTTGGCAAGGTCACGTATGACGGTTAATGCTTTATAAGCAGCTACTCCGCCAGAAATAATTAGCAATACACTTTTATTCATAATCTGTCTTAGGGCTTTATTTATTTTTGATATTTGTGTTTAGCAGGTTTTAAATACTTAAATCCATCAAATTATAATCTTTAAGTGCGGCTTGTGCACTCTCGCTCCAAGTAAATTTATTTAAATTATCTGAGAATGGTAGGTAGTTATGTGGTTTTTCAGTGGGAAAACGCTTCTTCCTAGCATTTATTGCTAATGCTATTACTTCAGACCGTTTATTTATAAAATCTGCATCCATAACTTTTGCCTCTGAATGAATACCTGCCCCTTTAACATTTAAAACTGACGATCTTTTATGAAAACCAAAGTTAACTGTAACCCGGGTCTCGTAACCAGTATTTGCAAATGAACCATGGACGACTTGCCTGTTATTGATAACTACGTCACCAGGATTGCAAATAATTGGTACTGCATCTACAAGTCTCTCACTACCAGAGTCTTTTACCATTTTTACTATATCAGCTCTATCATGTTTGTGACTTCCGGGAACAACCCAAACACCATTTACAGCTGTACTCCCGTAAACTTGTCCCATGAAATTAAACCCATGTATGTTTTCGTCAAAGTTTGGGCTTCCCCAATGGGTATCCCCGTCTTGATGCCAGGATACAGCTGCGCCTAAACCTGCATCTTTTATAAAAAGACCTTCTGTAAATGGAACAAAATCTGAACCGTTTAGTGTTTCTGCTAATTTCAACAAGCCTGGGTGCGCGTAAACTCGGAGACAAGCCGGTGAAAATTGCAATGAACCGCTAAGGTATACCGGAACTGCCTGCGGGGCATCATCTGCAGCTTTTGGTTCAAACAACTTCACCTGATGTCTACCATTTGAGATTTGTGTTCCTCCCAGTGGATCAGAAAGTGGTCTTGCCCACTGCAATGTCATAGCTTTATTGTCGCTGCCCAATGCAGGTCTGCCATATTTGTCTTTTTCAGCACCCATGTGCGTAGGAAAATTATCTCTTATTTTACTTAAGTCGGATTTTATATCACTAAGTTCTTCATCAGATAAAACGCCTTCTAAGATATAAAAGCCAAATTTAGAGTATGCTTTAAGTATATCCTTATGGATGTTACCTCGCGTATCAAACTTTAAAGGCCCGCGGTTAGGCATTGCTAATGCTTTAGCTTGTCCTTCAAGAAGATAGGATTTTACAGCAGCAGCATCATCTCCGTAATGAGCAGCACATGCTTCAATTGATTTACTAATGTTTGTAACCATAAAATCTTGTTTTCCTAAAAATTTTTTATAATTCTCGTTATTTTTTTAAATCAGCTATGAGATTTGTTAAAGTTAAAAATATATTAATGAAAACAGTTAATTATGTCAATTATGGTAAAGGAAAATTTAGTCAATTGAAGCTTTTGGAATTAAAATTTAAAGGTTGGTATTTGAAATTAACTCCCAAATATGGAGCGTGCATACTCCGTTGTTCATATAAAAATTTTGACATTTTACGTCCAGCAGAAACTGGTTGGGAACGCACTCATGACCCTATGCTTACTTCGTATTTTCCATTGGTCCCTTATTCGAATAGAATTGCAAATGGTCAATTTCAGTGGGAAAATGAACATATTAATTTAAAATCCAACCATGTCTCTCAACAATTTCCTTTGCATGGTATTGGGTGGCTATCTGAGTGGGTAGTCTTGGAAATAAAAGAGAATGGTTGCATTCTTGAATATAAAAATTCTGAGAGTGATTGGCCTTGGCCATTTTCTGTAAAACAAGAAATAACACTTAAAAAAACTTCAATGAAAATTAGTTTAACACTCGAGAACATTGGTCGAAATAAAATGCCAGCAGGACTCGGATTTCATCCGTATTTTCCTTTGACTAAAGATCTTCAACTACAGTTCAACGCTAAGAGCGTTTATTTGTCTGATGATGATAATTTGCCTACTAAATTAACCTTAGTTCCTAACAAATGGGACTTTAGTCATTCTAAAAGTGTATTTGAAACAAAGGTTGATAATTGTTTTTCCGGTTATGATGGGAAAGCCCATATGACCGTGGGTAAAAAGCGTTATAATTTGTTTGTATTATCTACTAAAAGTCTCGATCATTGTGTATTTTATGTTCCAAAAAATGGTAACTTTTTTTGCTTAGAGCCTGTCAATCATATGAATAATGCATTGGCTTTGAATCCTATTCAAGGAGTTACACTGATGCCATCATTAGGTCCTGGTGAAATTAATCATGTAGAAATGTTGTTTGATACCAACGGAATTTAAAATAATATATTATTTTTTTATCATAACATTTGACCCTTTGACATATTTAGGTCAAACGTAAAAACAAGAAATAAGCCAGCGTGTTTGCGCCATATTTATTAGGGATTGTAAATTGAGACTAAGCTATTTCATTACCTTTCTTTCTGTTTTTAGTTTTTGGTATGCGACAGCAAACGCAAATATATTTTATCGTGGGAATGATGGTGATCCAGAAACTTTAGACCATCATGGAACCTCCACAACTTCGGAAGCACGGTTAATGGATGATCTCTATTCAGGGTTGGTTGATTTCTCTGAAAATGCAAAAGTTATTCCTGGTACTGCAGAGCGCTGGGATATATCAAAAGATGGTTTAATCTATACTTTTTACCTGAGGGATGATGCGTTCTGGTCAAATGGCGACCCCGTAACAGCTCATGATTTTGTGTTTGCGTACCGACGTCTCATGAACCCATTAACGGCAGCAAAATATGCTACACTTTTATATCCCATAAAAAATGCTGAGAAAGTTAATATTGGTGAATTAGATTTACTGGAGCTAGGTATTAGAGCATTAGATGATAAAACCTTTATAATAGAATTAGAACAAGCCACGCCTTATTTCTTGGAACAACTCACCCATCAGACTGGAAAGCCACTGCACCAAAAATCAGTGGAAGCGCTTGGAGACCAATTCGTCAAACCTGGGAATTTGGTTACAAACGGAGCGTATGTTTTACAGTCATATACGCTCAACAGCCGTATTGTTATGACCAAAAATGATTATTTTTATGATGCTGAGAATGTTGCTATCGAAGAATTACATTATATACCATTTGAAGACCGTTCGACTTGTGTTAGAGCCTGGGAGGCAGGAGAAGTTCATATCTGTTCTGATCTTCCCGCACAGGATCTTGAAAGATTAAAGATCTATAAGGACTCTCTTCGGATTGTTCCGTATTTAGGTACCTATTATTATGCACTAAACACTACAGACGAGTTTTTATCTGACCCTGAAATTCGTCGTGCTATGAGTATGGTCATTGATCGCGAATTTCTTTCTGAAGAAATTTGGCCTGGAATGATTCCGGCGCAGAGTCTTGTTCCATTGGGTATTAACAATTATCCATTGGGCTCGCCTAATACTGACTATTTTAATATGTCTATGCTTGATCGCGAAGATGAGGCTATAGCTATTATGGCGCGTAAAGGTATTAGTAAGGATAGACCAGTCACGGTAGAGCTTATGTATAACAGTGGTGAGAATCACAAAAATACTGCAACAGCAATTGCTGATATGTGGTCGGAAATAGGGATTAAGATTACATATAAGATTAGGGATGCTGCAGCTCATTACGCTTATTTGAGAGACCTAGGAGAGGTTCAGGTTGCACGAGCGGGATGGATTGGGGATTATTCTGACCCGTATAATTTTCTCTTTTTACTAGAATCTGACAATACGGGATTCAATTACGCTCGTTATAATAATCCAGAATATGATGCTTTGATGGATAGGGCATCTAATGAGCTTGACCTTAATAAGCGAGCTGAAATTTTGCAAAAAGCTGAGAAAATTATTATGAAAGCTACACCTTTTCTTCCTATATTTTACTACTCTTCATTTACATTAGTTTCTCCAGAAATTGAGAATTGGAAGAGTAATGTCATGAATAAAAATCCGACTAGATTTTTATCTTTTAGAACGTCTGGATAGTTAAATGCTAAACTATGCTTTTAAACGTATTTTAACTATCATTCCGACTTTGTTCGCTATTGTAACGCTAACCTTTTTCCTGATGCGTATAGCACCAGGTGGTCCGTTTGATGAAGAACGCCCGCTGGCTCCGGCTGTTCTAGAAAATATACAGGCTAGCTATGGGTTGGATAAGCCACTTATCGAGCAATACTTCATATATATTGGTAATTTGTTACAAGGTGATATGGGGCCATCATTTGTTTATCGGGATAAACGCGTTCATGAGGTTTTAGCTGAAGGTTTGCCAATCTCTATAACTCTTGGAAGTACAGCTCTTTTAATGGCGCTTATCATTGGCGTTTTACTTGGTAGTATTGCTGCTCTTAACCAAAATAAGAAAACAGATGTTTTTATTGTTACCTTTGCGACTTTTGGCATTACAACGCCCAATTATGTAATTGCTCCAATTCTGACGCTTATTTTTGCTCTAACATTTAGTATACTTCCTGCGACGGGTTGGGGAAGCCCTTCCCAGATGGTTCTCCCCGTTATTTCACTTGCCTTACCGCAAATAGCTATTGTGACGCGTCTAATGCGCGGTAGTATGTTAGAAGCATTGAAGTCAGACCATATTCGAACAGCACGTGCCTATGGTTTGCCTATGACTCATGTTGTTGGAAAGCACGCTATGCGATCAGCTTTGTTGCCTGTCTTGAGTTATCTAGGGCCAGCTGCGGCAGCATTGATGACGGGTTCAATTGTGATTGAGCAAATATTTAATTTACCGGGTATCGGTCGTTATTTTGTAACTAGCGCTCTGAACCGTGATTATACGATGGTCATGGGTACAGTCATAATAGTCGCTACACTTGTACTGGTTTTTAATCTGATTGTCGATTTACTTTACACTGTTCTAGATCCACGGGTGCGTTATGACTGAGACGGTATTAACCCATGATAACAAACCATTAGAGGGCGTTGTAAAAGGGCGTTCGCTTCTTGATACAGCCTTGCTTCGTCTTAAACGTAACCGTGCTGCGATGGTATCTCTTTGGGTGATTATTTGTATGACGCTCGCCGCGATTATTGGTCCCACGATATCCTCGCACTCTTATGATGAAGTTTATAACCATTTTGTTGGAGAAAAGCCTTCGATTGGTGCTTATCCAAAACAGGAACAAATTACGCCTATTACAGAGCGTGCGTTAAGCCGTGCACGAGTTGATATGGAAGATATGAATATTTCAAAAGATAGTATCAAGATTTACATTGTTAATCGCAAGCAAGAGCCGCTTGATCCTCGTATTACACGATATCTTTTGCGAGCAGATATTTTTCAAAATGTTGAGCTTGAGATTTCACAAGATGACCCACAACGCGGAGTTATATCAGCTGATATAAGGCCCTTACGATTTTTAATGGGGACAGATCAGAATGGTAGGGATCTGCTTACGAGAATTCTTGTTTCACTCAGGATCTCCCTTATGGTTGGGGCACTTGCAACAGGAGTTGCTTTGATAATTGGGGTAACATACGGTGCTGTATCGGGTTTTATTGGCGGCAATATTGACAACCTTATGATGCGATTTGTCGATTTGCTTTATTCTTTGCCTTTTGTGTTTTTCGTTATTTTATTAGTAGTATTTTTTGGGAATAATATTTTTCTTATATTTATCGCTGTTGGCTGTATTCAATGGTTGGATATGGCAAGAATTGTTCGTGGTCAGACTTTACAGTTGAAGCAACAGGAGTTTGTCCAAGCATCTGAGGCGTTAGGTGTAAATCTGAGTAATATAATTAAACGTCATATTATTCCAAACCTTGCTGGCACCGTTGTTGTTTATATGACGCTTCTTATCCCGCGGGTTATTTTGCTTGAGAGTTTCTTAAGCTTTTTGGGTTTGGGTGTACAAGAGCCTCTAACGTCACTTGGAGTTTTGATTGCCGAAGGCGCAAGATACATGCGTAATGACCCCTACCTACTCATTTTCCCTGCTTTAACTATGTCAATTTTACTATTTGCGCTCAATTTTCTAGGCGACGGGCTGCGCGATGCTTTAGATCCTAAGGACCGATAAGATGAATACGCAAACGGCTGTGCTCGATATTCAGGACTTAGTTGTTGATTTTGATACGCCCGATGGTGTTGTTCATGCGGTCAAGGGTGTCTCAATGACTATCGCTCCAGGTGAAATTTCTGCTATTGTAGGGGAAAGTGGTTCTGGTAAAAGTCAGATCGCCATGTCAATTTTGGGTATTTTGGCTTCAAATGGGCAAGCAAGCGGTAAAATTTTTTTTAAGGGTCAGAATATTTTACATCTGCCTAGAAAAGAGTTGAACTCTATACGCGGGTCAAAGATCTCTATTATTTTTCAAGAGCCTATGACCTCACTAGACCCACTTTATCGTGTGGGCGATCAAATTATGGAACCTCTTCGTACCCATCAAGGACTAAGTAAAGATGAAGCTAAAAAACGAACACTTGAATTGATGCGACAGGTCCAAATACCTGATCCGGAGCGTAGGTTTAAATCTTTCCCAAACGAGATGTCGGGCGGGCAGCGTCAAAGAATTATGATTGCTCTGGCGCTAGCCAATGAACCAGACATACTCATTGCAGATGAGCCAACAACAGCGCTCGATGTTACGACGCAGGCTGATATTCTTAAATTACTTGCTGAGTTGAACAAAAAACTTGGGATGAGTATTGTTTTCATTACCCATGATTTAGGAATTGTTGAGGCTTTTGCTGAACGAGTTTATGTTATGCAAAGCGGTGAAGTAAAGGAATTTGGTTCAACAGATGCTATATTTAAAACCCCTAAAACCGAGTACACAAGGACGCTGCTTGATGCAGAGCCAGAGGGAGCTAAGGAGCCAGTCAAAAAGACACAGAAAATTGTTTTAGAAGCAGAGGCAATGAATGTAGTCTATGGTCAACCACCAAGATTTCTGCAAAAAGACACTCGGTTTCATGCTGTCAAAGACACAA
>Ga0209335_10000022_pt1 | contig 123408 bp, 77 predicted proteins | sample COG_09_FD_184753 | JGI IMG/M metagenome (GOLD analysis project Ga0209335, IMG submission 184753) | Pelagic Microbial community sample from North Sea - COGITO 998_met_09 (SPAdes) (version 2) | ecosystem: Environmental > Aquatic > Marine > Neritic zone/Coastal water | place: Helgoland, sampling...
GTGAATAACACGAACGAAGGCGAGGAAAACTCGTTGCAGGCGACAGGGAAGACGAAGAAAGTGTTGAAGTTTACGTTCGGGAAAAAGAAAGACGACGGCGTCGGAGTCGTCCCGGGTGGGATCGCGGCGACGACGGCGGCCGTCGCGGAAAAGAAGTCAAACGAAGCGCCTCCTCCTCCTCCTCCTCCTCCTCGTTCGTTTAACTGCGATGGGACGGAAAAGAAGTGGACGTTTCACGTGCAAGGACGCGTGGTGAACGAGCGAGACGCGGAAGTGGACGCGAGGGAGGTGTTGTCGTCGGGAGGAGGAGGAGGAGGGCTGAAGTTTTCGCACTTTATCGAACGGATGAAGATTGACGTGTACGACGAACAACAAAATGGAAAGTTGGTGAAGAGCGTCGCGTGGGAACGTAAGGAATGCGGGGTTCCGAAAGATGGGTTCACGATTACCGTTCCCGGGGCGAAAGATTCTATGAGAGTGAGATGTGAAATACACTTAAGGAACGATCCGCCAAAGTTTCAATTGAGCGGAATGTTAGCCGACGTCGTGGGGAAAGAGGAAGAGAGCGCTGGGCGAGTGGTGTACGCGTTGTGGAGTCGATGTAAAGCGTTGGAGTTAGTCTCGGAAAAAGACCAATCGATGGTTGAATTGGACGAGACGTTCCTTGAGTTGTGCGAAAAGAACCCTTTGTTCAAGGAGAAAAAAGTGGGCGACGTCGTGCCGTTTAGATCCGTGTGCATTGCGTGCACGTCGCGAACGCACATGCCGAAAATCTCGGAGCCGTTAGTGTTTGAATATAAAGTCCGTCCGTACGGTCCGTCTCCAGCACATTGCGATTGTTACGACGTGAACGTCGAAACTTTACCGCCCGCGGCGGTTGGCCAGAACAGCGCGGTGACGAAGTATTCCGCTGCCACGAACGAACCGGAAGAGTTGGAGCAGAGAATATTCCAAGACTCCAACTTTATCGATTTCGCGAGAAAACGAAGAGCGTATTTGCTGAGCTTCTCGCAAGACCCGCAAGCGTTCATCGACAACTGCTTGATGGAATACTCGGAAATGTTCCAAGGCGTTCCGAGACGGCGAGAGGCGTGGTCGAAAGAGTGGACAAGTGATGCGGCGATGCGCGTGCTAGAAAAACAACGCAGTAGTTAGTTTTAGTCGTTTTAGATGCTTAGTACATAGATACTACCGGTATTACACTTGTTATTATTGTCTAGTAATCGTTCGACGGTTCGACGAGCGTCACCTCGAAAACAATCTCTGCGAACTCTCTCTTCCCGAACTCTCTAAATCCTTCCGCGTGTTTCACCCTGTCTTCCCAAATCCTCACCTTCTTCGGCCCGTACGCTCGCACCATCCTCCGCAACTCCTCGCACTTATACTCCAACGTATCCCCGTTCCCTTTCTTAAAAACTAACTCGTGAAAACACAAAGTCTCGGTCGCGCCTTCCAACATGCGCAAGCACTCCGTCACTCTCCTGCTCAGCTTCTCAACTCTCCCCGTCATCATAATTCGCACGCAATCCGTCCGCGTTCGGTTCTCTACGTAACTCGCCCACGCCGGTCCGGGACCGACCTCTAAAGGCGGCTCCAAGCTCTCTTGTCTCCCCCACCACCCAACGTGCGGCCACGCTTGTCCGATTTTGTTCTCGTACATGATTTTGCCTTCGCGAGGTGTCGGCGTATTTGCCAAGGTTCCGTCGAAGTCGTACACCAACAGTTCCGCGCAAGATGAAGTAGAACAACCGCTCTTGTTGTTGGTGTTGGTGTTGGTCTTCCTCCCATCATCATCATCATCATCATCAAAACGCATCATCCCCGCGCGTTCGTTTCTCGAGTATCCTCCTCCTCTTCACACACCACTATAAAAAATCAAAACCTCGCGTGCACGCGTTCGTCCTCGAACACTTTTCTCAGGTGTTCGCTTTGCACGAGTATCGTTTCCAGTTGAATTTCCGCCAAACGAACCCGTTCTTGGTGGTCTTCTTTTCCCGGAGTTGTCTTTTCCCGGTACGCTCGCTGTAACCGGTCGCGAACGAATAAAGTTCGAGATTCGGTCGGGAATAACGCCGCGGCTCGGTAGATTTTGCGGTACAGGGAAAGCGAGTGAGATCGTAACGATGACGGTGGTGACATCAAACCGCCGAACCGCGCGTTTGTTTTAGTGATGATGCGATGGTTTGTTTTTCCATTTTATCCACAAAAGAAAAGAAGAGGAAACACGATGAGCGCTGCGGCCTCGTCTCGATCCACCGCCGGCTCGATCGATCTCGCGAGGAGGAGGAGGAGGGACGACGAGAATACTAACAACAACAACAACAGGAATAAAAGGAGGAATATTTCCAACCAGCGCGTGAAAGTTGGCGCCATCGGTGAAGTCATTCGGTTTCGCAATTTCGAAACGAGTTGGAACTCGAACGAGAAAACGCTCGCGTTCGAGCGAAAGGACGAACGGTTTCGAGACGTGCAGTTTCGCGAAAATCAGTTCCGTTTGCTGGAACCCTTGTTGGCGCCGCTAGGAGGCGAGGATTTTACCGCGGAGTTGATTTTGACGTGCCCGGAAGTGCTCGGGATGGATGCGAGACAATTGGGTTGGACTTTGGTGTTGCTCAGTGCTGGTGACGAAGGAGACTCGCTCGTGGATATCGCGAAGACGACGCCGGAGAGGTTGGTGTTGAGCGAGGAAGACATCGCGAGGATGAAAAGAGAACGAAGTAAAATGTACACAGAACAGAAGAAACGAGCCGTTTTGAAAGCGAGAGAGGCTGTGGCGAAGTTATCGCAGACGATGATGCAAAATGTGGCGAGCGGTAAAAGCGAGAATAACGACACCGCGAGGATGTCCAGGGACGGGAGAACGGAAGGCGGGAATGCAAAATATGCGGTGCAAGGGACTTTAAAAGGCACATCCACGAGAGAAGGGGATATTATCGCTCGGTTCTGGAATCTCTGGGGAGGGAGCAACCGATGCCGTCAGATTTTAACGAAAAGCGCGAGAGATTCAATATATAGAACGCCGGGAAGATTGGAGGCGAAATTGTTAGCGCTCGATCGAGTGTTTCCTTTTTTAGACGTGCCACTGTTTATGCATAAGGAGCCAAGGCTGTTTGAAGTGGATACGAACGAGTTAATTATGCGAGTAGCGAAATGTAGAGACGTGTTTAGGAGTGGTTCGGTCGCGCACGTGGTGACTCTCGCCCCAGGGATTTTGCTGGAAGATCTCGAGGAAGTGAAGGAGGCGTTATGTTCGTTTAAAAGAAATAACAACTTGCGTTCGGAACATGAAGTTTACGAGGAAAGTTGCACTTTGTTCATGGCGTTGCAAACGAAAATGAACAAAGCGAGACCAAACGATCCGGAAATTTTATACGCGGAGTCTTTGAAAGCGCACGTGATTGAAGGAAACATGGGATGCTCGATATAAAATACAAAAAACAACTGCAGATACAATAGACTAATTTTTAGACAATATGATAATAATAGCAGCAGCCGCACGCGAAAACAATGCATAATATTATTTCTTCCTGTCCACCGCTCTGTTCGTAATCTCTCTAAGCGCCGCTCTGCAGGTATTCGCAAACTCGCAATCGATATCAGGCAATTCTTCCAACGCATCCAAGGCTAAATTTCGGTGTTCGTTGGCCAAATCCGAAGCCATTTCAATACCATCGCTTTCGAAGACAAGCTTCGCCGCGCGTTCGACGTCGCCAATCTCTTTGAAGCGACGTTTGATCAACGAGTGCAACTCCGGGAACTTCTCAGCGGCGAACAAAACTGGCGCGGTGGCGATACCTTCCCTCAAATCCCCTAGAGTTGGTTTCCCGAGCAAACTCGAATCTCCGATGTAATCGAGCACATCGTCGCGGAACTGAAACGCTAAACCTAGGTGTCTTCCGAATCTCTCTGCAATTTCTGAAGTTTCTGAGCTGTGACCGCCTAACAACGCCACCGCTTTAGCGCTGTTACCTATCAAAGAGGCGGTTTTATAATACGATTTCTCAATGTACCGCTCGATAGACGACGACGAAGAAGAAGAGGAGGAGGAGGAGGAAGAGGAAGAACCACTCCCACTCCTTTCATCTTCGTCCTTTGCTTGCGTCATTTGCATCACTTCTCCTTTCACTAAATGTTCCAAAACGCGACTCAATAACTCAATCACTTCTACGTTGCGCAAACTCGCCAAAGTTACCGACGCTCTCGCGAGTAAGAAATCTCCCGCTAAAATCGCCAACTTATTCCCAACCTCTAAATTCAAAGCTCGTAAACCTCTCCTCGTTGCCGACCCGTCCAAAACATCGTCGTGCAATAAACTCGCCACGTGAATTAACTCCGTAATCTCCGCTAATCTTCTCTGTCTCTGTCTGTTATCGCTCGGCACCTCGTGCGCCGGCGACAAATCTACCGTTTCTTCTTCTGCGCTATTTCTGCTACTACGAAATGATGACGAGGAGAACGCATCTCCAGAAGACATCCGCCTTCCGACATCTTCTCCTCCCCCCCTGACAACATCACCGGAGTTAGAAACCGGACTCAACGCGCTCGCCATCAGCAACAACACCGTCGGTCGCATCCGCTTCCCTTCCGCGCCGTACTTGAAAAAGTACTCCGCCGCGTTCGCCAGAGCCGGTAAATCCGTTTGCACCGCCACTCTCATTCTATCCGAGATAAATTGTAACTCTTTTTGTACCAACGAGAATGGATCCGGGACGAGAATGTTTTCGTACTTTGATTTTTGTCGCAATCCACCATTTCTACCATTGGTGTTGGATGACGCCGACGACGTTGGGTTTTTTTCCAACACGTCCGCGTACGCGGAAAAGAACCTCCCTTTCGTCATCGTCTCGGAGTCGTCGATTTTGTCCTCGCCTCTTCCCGTCGTCGTTTGTGTTGGTTTTCTCGTCGTCGTTCGTTCAAAGCCCGCTCCTTTGCTCGCGAAAGTTCCAAAGCGTTTTCCTCTTCTTATCTCCTTCCCGTCGTCGTCGTCATCCCATCGGCGCGACGATGATGATTTCCCGACGCCTTTTCCTCCGCACGAAGAACTTTGAGAAGAAGAAGACGGAGACGAAGGCGCGCGAGGAGACACCGCGAAAGGTCCTCGTCCTCCTTTCCAAGTTCGTCGCGTGAATACTTTTAGTAAAGACATACTCTTCTCTCTTTCTCGTTGTTGTTGTTGTTGTTGTTGTTTTTCCCTTTTGTGCGTGGGGAAAGTCTGCGGTGTTGGACTTCGTTTTCTTCATAAAGAACGCGCGCATTTATTCTCTCTCTCTCTCTTACTTTCTTCCGGTATTTGTCTCGCTTTGAGAGGTGGAGAGAGACCGCAGAGAGAGAGAGAGAGAGGGAGACGGAGGAGCGACTGTTTACGCGCGCGAACTCTTTCTCTCTCTTTCTCTTTGGTGCGAGATTTCTCTCTCGCCGCTCGGGTTTCCCTACCGGCGAGGGGAGCCGGAAACGACGAGGGGATAAAGAGAGAGAGAGAGAGAAAGGTTTCATCGCGAACGAGAACGCTCAAAAGAGAGCGAAGTATGGCCCCGACGATTTCGACGTCGCGTTGGTGGTGTCGTCATCATCAGCGAGGACCTTTTACAACAACACAGCGAACGACGATTTCAAAAGTGTCCTTCCTCCTGTGTGTCCTGTTACTTTTGGCGCATTTCTTCGCCCGAACGTTCCCGCGGGTCATCAAAGAGCAACAGCAAAAATACATCTTTCAAACCGGGACGAATAGGCTGGATTATTATCGCGATGGTTTGAATACGAATCATCAAAAGGAGGAGGTGGGGATGATCACGTACGCGAGGCGCGAAGAGAGCGAAGACGAAGCGCGGTTGGAAGAGAAGAGCTCGCACGAGTCGTCTTTATCGTTATCGAGATTTGGCTCGGAGAAAACGCGGGAGGACGACGACGTCTCGGAATCCGCAGATACGTCTGGATTGGATTACGCGTCGTTGCCGAGAGTTTTGCTGAAAGGCGACAAGTTGCAGTGTAAATGCGGGAGTTGGAAGTGCGAGAGTTTCGATCAACCCAGGGTGAGTTTTGTGATTTCGAGAGAGATTGAGGACGTCGGGGAGTTGCTGAACGTTTTGAATAGCATCGATGCGATGGATGGAGATGAAGGGAAAGATTGCGAGGTGCTGGTGAACGGCGACGGATTAAAGTCTTCTTCTTCTTCGAAAGATAACGGAGAGGATGGAATCAACGCGTTGATTGCGATGATTCGGAAACAAGGCGGGTTTACGAACAACTTAGCCAGTTATAGGAACGAACCGTTAGAGAGGATAGTCATCGTGAAGAGCGAAAGTGGGAATAACAAGAATGACGATGGCGTCATGTTGGAGCGGTTAGTTTCTGGAGCGTTGGCGGCGAAAGTGCGATTTGTGGAGAACGCCGGGAACGTACGCGAAGAAACACCGATGGAGTTGAAAACGACCGTTTTGAAACGATTAAGAGCGGTAGATAGTAGTAGTAGTAGCAGCAGCGGTAGCAGTAGTAGTAGCACGCCGACGAGCAAAGCTGACGTCCACCCGCGCGTCTCGTTCGCGGTGCAGTACTTCAAGAGGCCAAATTTGGTACAGAAAATAGCCACGCAATTGGCCGGGTATGCGATTAAATATAATTTCGCGGTTGAAGTTTTAATCAACGACGATTCGGCCACGGAAATCCAGGAGTGGCACGAAGCTTTGAAGCAAATTCCACACGCGATAGTTTGCGCTGGGAACGTCCACGAGATTCGCGGGTACAATCGATTGGCACTCATGTCTCGAGCGCAAATCGTCGCCGTGATTCAAGACGACGATTTACCTCCGACGGAGCCGAACTGGTTAATCCAAGCCGAGGATAACTTTTACGAGCACAAAAAGTTGGCGTTGATTGCCGGTTTAGTAGGCCAGATTCAAGGCGGGCCAGATACTGGACGGTGGGGAAAGCAAAGAGGGCGACACGTGAAACAAATCCCGTATTACGATTCCAAAGGCAGACCGTTTATGTTTGTCTCGTGGGCAAACATCGGTCCGTTTGTTTTAAAACGAGACGCATTCTTATCCTCCGGGATGTTTCACGACAGTTACTCCTGCCGAGGCGACCCTGGCATCGGTTTCGATTACGAATACGGTATTCGCTTGTGGAGAAACAACAGAGAAGTCGCTCTGCAAATCATGCAGTTTCGATACCACGTCGGCGCGAGTAGGACGAGCGGAACGAGAAGCTCAACGAACATGAAAACGAGAAGAGATAACATCGAGTCTCGAAACACGAAGTTGATTCACCACGTGCACAAAGGCTTTTACGTGAACCACGCTCCGGAAGGCGCGAATAAGAGTCCCAAGGCGAAAGCGATGTCGGTGAAGCAAACGTGTAAAGCGGCGACGTTGCCGACGCTGGCGAATAAACGATTAGCGAAGAATAGAAAAGATAGTAAGAGCGGATTCTTTAGTGGCTAAATATAACCGGTTATTGTATTTTACAAATGTATTCCATTGAAGCGTAGCACTACTTTTCCAGTTTGATCAGCTTTGGACCCTTCCTTTCCGCGTCCAGATAGTCCCCGCGAACGAGAAGAAACTTTAAAAACGTCGTTTGCGAATCGCCGCGAAATCCGTTCCCGACGAGAACGCCCGGTCCGAGCGGCCGCACGTAATCGGTCAAAATGTCGAACGGGAAGAAATTTGCCACCACCGGCGGCCACTTTATCGGTAGAGACGTTTTTCGCTCCCTCGTATCCATCTTACCGGTCAAATCAGACACCTCTCCAGGCGCTCGAAACTTTAAATACTCCGCGGAGTAATGCAACGCCAACGGGTCGACGTACTCCATCGTGTTTTCAATTTTCATTCGATCGGAGGAAATGTTCGCGTCGGAGGTTGAAAAATACAGCGGCAACTTGTCTCGTAAGACGTGCTTGCCTAATCCTCTCAACGGAACGCGTCCTCGAAAAGTGACCGGTTGATACGGGTCGTCCTTCGCGAACCGCGCGTCGCGAGGCGCTTTATAAAAAACTTTTTGAAATCGATTCAACCATTTGCTCGGAACGTTCGCCGCTCTGCCTTCGTACACGACGGCGTTGTATTTTTTATCCTTTTCATCATCCTCTAAACTATACTCGTCCTCATCCACGCTCTCCTCCTCCTCCTCGTCTCTTCCATCGTCCTCGTCTTCATCCACAAACCCGTACTCCTCCAACGCCTCCTCGATGTCGCCTCTCGCCGTCATCCTCCTCCCCGCCACCGCGTCTCGTTCAATCGCGCTCAACTTGTACCCTTCCCCGCTAATCAACCACGCGTTTTCAATCCCTCTCGACGTCATCGACCACAGTAACCTTCCTCGATTATATTCCGACATCTCTCGTATCTGCGTGTACACGTACATCCCGATGTTCGTACTCTTCGGTAAAAACAACGCGAATTCGAGGTGATACTTTTCCAAAATCATCAACGTTCGTTGAAACCGCATCTCCTCTTCGTCCGAGGCGACGTCGTAGTCTTTGAACACCTCAAAGCCTGGATTTTCGAACTCGGATTCTAACGCGTCCGACAGTTCTCCCTCGTTTATCAACGAAAACGTGTTGTTGTCGTCGTCGTTGTTGTTGTTGTCGTCCTCTGTCTCCTCGTCGTTCGTTAAAGACGCTCCAACGAACGCACCGACGCGACGATGATGCTTCTCTCCTCCTCTCGAGGAAAGAACGCGACGACGGGAAGCAGACAAAGAAAAAGAAGCGGTACGAGTAGCATTCAAACGCTTCTTCTTGATAAAAAGCGAAGAAGAACAAAAACAAGGACGACACCAACGTTGAAACGAAGGAATTAGCGTCGCTGCCGTGGTCGTCATGGTTCTCGTTCGCACACTCAGAGTGACGGACGACGAGACGAAGGAGAAAAAATCGCGCTGAAAAATTGTTTAGGGTCATGTTTAGGGTCTCAAACACAAAGAGCGCAATTTTGGATAAAATCTCTCGCTTTTCCTCATCACTCTTTTGTTGCACAAAGAGAAGAGAGACAACGCACGCGTCATCAAAATGAGCGTCAGCGCGAGCACTGTTTCGAGCTTTCCGTGCGCCTCTTCTTCTTCTTCTGTTTTGAGAGGAGGAAGAAATCACGGAGGAAGTCTTTTAAGTGGTAGAAAGATGATGAATGATTTGAGCGGAAGGAAGACGTCATTCCCCGAAGGACGACGAGGACGACGAGTTTCTTTTCTTAAAACGGAAGCGATGTTCGAGAAGTTCACCTTGAAAAACCCGTTCCAAACGGACCCAGCGATGAAGACGAAAGAGCGATACCAACCGATCGTTCAAAAAGTGAACCAATTGGAACAATCGATTTCATCGATGACGGATGAGGAATTAAGAGGGCAAACGGAGAAGTTTCGCCAGAGACTCGCGAACGGGAAGGAGAGTTTGGACCAGCTCTTACCGGAAGCATTCGCGACGGTCAGGGAAGCGTCGAAGAGAGTTTTAGGGTTGAGACCGTTCGACGTGCAAGTGATTGGCGGGGTGATTTTGCACGAAGGGCAAATCGCGGAGATGCGAACGGGGGAAGGGAAGACGCTCGTGTCGGCGTTGCCGGCGTACTTGAACGCGCTGAGCGGGAAAGGCGTGCACGTGGTCACCGTGAACGACTATTTGGCGAAGAGAGATATGGAGTGGATTGGCCAGATTCACAAGTTTTTAGGTCTTTCCGTCGGGTTGATTCAAGCGAACATGAGCGAGCAAGAGAGGAGGAGCGGGTATTCGAAGGACGTGACGTACGTGACGAACTCGGAGCTCGGGTTTGATTACTTGAGAGATAACTTGGCGCAAGTTCCAGAAGATTTGGTGCTGAGAGAATTTAACTTTTGCATCATCGACGAAGTGGATTCCATTTTGATCGACGAGGCGAGAACGCCGCTGATTATTTCCGGGGTGGCGGATAAGCCGTCGGAGAGGTACGTCCAAGCGGCGAAAATCGCGGACGCGTTTCAAAAGAGCGTGCATTACACCGTGGACGAGAAGCAAAAAAGCGTACAATTGACCGAGGAAGGTTACGAAGCCGCGGAGGATTTGTTGGACGTGGACGATTTGTACGATCCGAGAACACAGTGGGCGTTGTACATCATCAACGCGATTAAAGCGAAAGAGTTGCAATTGAAGGACGTGAACTACATCGTACGAGGGCAAGAAATTATTATCGTCGATGAATTCACCGGGAGAACGATGCAAGGCAGACGATGGTCGGACGGTTTGCATCAAGCCGTTGAAGCCAAGGAAGGCGTGACGATTCAAAATGAAACCGTCACGATTGCCTCGGTGACGTACCAGGCGTTTTTCCGAACCTTTCCGAAACTCGGCGGCATGACTGGTACCGCGGAAACAGAATTGACAGAATTCGATAAAATTTACGATTTGTCCGTTCAAGTCGTGCCAACGAACAGATCGGTCTCGAGAGAAGACGCGACGGATGTCGTATTTCGATCGGAAAGTGGGAAATGGAACGCTGTGAGAAGAGAGATCGCGAGAATGCACAAGAAAGGACGACCGGTGCTTGTCGGCACGACGTCCGTGGAACGTTCCGAAGCGATTGCTCGATTGTTGGATGAAGACGGCATCGCGTACGAACTGCTAAACGCGAAACCAGAAAATGTCGAACGTGAATCTGAAATTGTCGCTCAATCCGGTCGTAAAGGCGCGGTAACCATCGCGACGAACATGGCGGGTCGCGGTACGGATATTTTGCTCGGCGGTAACGCCGAGTTCATGGCGAGATTACGCGTCCGCGAAGCTTTGTTGCCAAAAATCGTAAAACCGGAAGACGGCGACCTCGCGTTTGAAAAGAAGGGCAATTTAGGTAAAGCCAAGGAGAACAAATGGAAAGTGAAAGACGGGTTATATCCGTGCGATATTTCCAGCGAAGCTTCGGCGGCTCTGGCGAACGCGGTTGAGAAAGCCATCGCGAATTGGGGCGAACGCTCCTTGGAAATCTTGGAAGCCGAAGACCGATTATCCTTCGCGTGCGAAAAAGGTCCGACGGACGACGAGGCTTTCTTGGCCATTCGCGACGCGTTTACGAAAATCGAAGGTGAATTTGAAACGTTTACGAAAAAGGAGAAAGAGGAAGTGTTGCAGCTCGGCGGTTTACACGTCGTCGGTACCGAACGTCACGAATCCCGACGCGTTGATAACCAGTTGCGCGGTCGTTCCGGTCGTCAAGGCGATCCAGGCTCCACGAGGTACTTTCTATCGCTCGAGGATAATTTGTTCCGCATCTTTGGCGGCGATAAGATTCAAAACATGATGTCCATGTTCCGCGTGGAAGACATGCCGATTGAGTCTGGCATGCTCACCGCCTCCCTCGATTCCGCGCAAACCAAAGTCGAGACGTACTTTTACGACATCCGTAAACAACTCTTCGATTACGATCAAGTGTTGAACTCGCAAAGAGAAAAAGTATATTTTGAGAGAAGAAAAGCATTGAAATCGAGCGACGACAAGTTGAAAGAAGTCATGCTCGAATACAGCGAAAAAACTATCGACGATATCGTCAAAGCGAACATCGACACGTCCGTTCCAGTCGCCGAGTGGCCGTTGGACGGTTTGGCCAGCAAATGCGCGCAATATTGCAAACTCATGAACGATTTGACCGAGGACGTTTTGCGTGCAGAGGCGAGCAAAGGCGGCGTCGAAGGCTTGCGGAACTATTTGGTCAAGAGAGGCAAGGACGCCTACTTGCAAAAGAGAGGCGAAATTGAAGCGTTACAACCTGGGTTGATGACCGAGGCGGAAAGATACTTCGTTTTGAGCCAAACCGATAACTTGTGGAAAGAACACTTGCAAGCCATCAAGTTTGTGCAACAAGCGGTCGGCTTAAGAGGCTACGCACAGAAAGATCCGCTCATCGAATATAAGTTGGAAGGTTACAACTTGTTCGTTGAGATGATGGCGCAAATCCGAAGAAACGTGATTTACTCCGTGTACCAATTTGAACCGAAGAGAAAAGTTGAAGAAGGTCCGGAACAACAACAACAGGGACAAGGTGGCGACGACGGATCTATCGGCTCGAGGAAGAAGAAAGATAAGGAGGAACAAGTTCCGCTCATCACCGGCTAAAGATCAAATAAAACATTTTGTCATAAATATTGAATCATTGCTACTCTACGTACTACTACTACTACACTACTACTACTACTACTACAACTACTTCTACCACAACTAATCGCTCTTTCGAATGGTAGCGACGTCCCCCAAAGTGCTCGCCGCGACGAGATCCTTTAACACTCTGCTCGACAAAGTCGCGATGTCTCTCGCTTTTTCCAATTCTGGGTCAATTTTAGCGTCCGATAGAGAGGAAGCGTTCACCGATTCTGTGTTCTTATCATCTTCGTCGTCGTCGCTATCGTTTTGCTTCCTTTCGTTTTGACCTCTGCGTTCGGCGATTCTTCGTTTCGCGTCTTCGACGAGGCATTTTTCAACCTCTTTCGTGGACGCTAAAATCTCCGCCAACGTTTGGTGAAACGCGCCCTTTCTCTGCCACAACGCGTTGTTTTTAGTATTCGCCGAAGCGAAGCACGCCGAAACGAGCAAAATCGTATTCAACATTTCAATTGAGTTTGCGTGCGTTGATGAGATATGCTTCATTCGTTTCACCGCTTCTTCTTCGTCGGCGTCGACGGCGAGCGACCAAACGACGCCGTGCGAACTGTTTACAAAGGTATCCAACTTGGACGCCGCGACGCACATCGGCGCTTTCGAAAAGTATTCTCTGGTAGCTTTCGAAGACGCGATGCCTAAACTGATGCATCGTCGCGCTGCGGCTGATCCAGGTGCGAAGTAAGAGGACGCGTTGTCTTCTTCTTCTATTTTGAGGACGCCTTTTGCAGAAAAATACGCCGCCAGGGAAGCGATGCACCCAGAATTCAAAATCATGCCGTCGGCGGCGTTCGCGTCGCTCGTTGTGAACACGTACGATAACAACAGCGCACACGCGTTCAACGCGGTGTCTTCTTCGTCGACATTTGTCATGCTGTCGTTGCCTTTTTTATCCTTCTCCGTACCGGCAAAACTCCAGAATCGAGTGGCAATAACCAAAAGCGAATCCGCGACGAGCGGCGCGAACGCTCTTCTCGCGTTCGATAAATTACTCGAAGAAGAAGATGCGCTCTTCTCAAGTTGTCCGAAAACTGAAAAGTTCACCCCGAGCGCGTTTTTCTCCGCAAATCGAACCGCCAAGTGCGCTAAAAGTGCCATCGAGTCTAACTCATCCTCTTTCGCGCCGTCGTCGCCGTTCATTTTCTTCTCCAAAGCGGATCGTTTCGCGTATTCGCCGAATCGCAACGATTTCAAAATTCGTTTCAAACACTCGTTCGCGACGATATCGTTCGGACTCACGAGAAATCTCGAGCGCAGACAGTTCATCGCAGCTGAACGCATCTCACGATAAAACAAATTCTCATCTCCTCCGCTATTCTTTCTATCACTACTTTGTATTTTCTCGGAGATGTTCTCGAACAGTTTTGTGAGCGTTTCGGTTGTTTTTCTAGAAACGTACGGCGCGGAGCCGTCGGAAACTCTCGAGTAGTCGTCCGCGCCAATCAACGCCGGCGTCAACTTCCGTAAAAGAAACTGCACTTTTTCAATCCTCGTGAACGTCCTGACATGCCTTCGTTGCGTCTCCATCTCTCCGTTGCTCGTGGTATTCAACCCGTTCATTTCCAGAGGGAGCCAATTCGCCGCGTCGTCGTCGTCGTCCGTCGAGTCGTCATCCTTCGCCGCGACGCCCCCATTTTTAGACTCACTCGAGTTCTTTTCTATAGCCGTCGTCGCTTTCTCGACGCCACTCTCCTCTGCAAACGCCACGACATCCTCCAACCCGGGTTCATCCATCTCCGCTTCTTCCTCCTCGCTGAAATCCACCTCCCCTAAAATCGCCTCCGCTTCCCTCGCCGCCGTCTCGTCGTCTCCCATCATTCGCAAAGGAAACTCCGCAAAAACTTGAATCGCTAGCTTTCTGTGCGCGTCTTTACTCCCAACCCCATCAACGGTGCTGTTCGTATTGCTGTTCGCATCATCTGCTTTCGTCGCCCCGAGCGCGATATTCTCGAGCACTTTCGAGTCAAATCTCAAATCTGTTCCATCTTTATCGAGCGTTTCGCTCAACCGTTCCAGTTCTTTCCTCGTCACTTGCGGGTAATCGAATCGCATTTTTCTCGCGCACTTCTTTGCTCTCGTCTTTGAATCGTTGTCGTTATCCTCCTCCTCCTCGTCGTTTCTTTTCTTGGACATCTCCATCGCCTTTATGAGATTCGACACGAACTCCGCTCGACTCATCGCGTCTTGTTCTTCTTCTTCTTTACCTTCCTCTCCTCCTTTTCCTCCTTCAGAGAAGGACGACGCCGTCATGTTGTCGTTTTGTGAAAAGTTTTGGTGGTACACACGCGGAGAGAGAGAGAGAAAGAGAGACGTGTCGTTACTACACCCGCGCAGAAGTGTGACGAATGCCTCACTTTTATCCTCGAGAAAACACTTCACACGAGCACTTTATAAAGAATGGCGAACAACGAGACGTTGTACCAGTCGATCGAACCCGAAGTGAAAGAAATCTCGCTTCTCGCGAAAGGATCCTCTTCTCCTCTCGGCGGTTTTTTTGGAGCAGCGAGTGTAAACGCGCAACCGGAAATACGCGAGTGCGGGGAAACCGTGTTTTCTCAAATCCGCGCGGTGGCGAGACACACGAGCGAACGGGAATGGTTCGAAAAGAATGAGGTACTGACACGACCACAACTTTGATGACGATGATGTTGAAGCTTTTCTATTTTCGTTTCCGTCGCGCTCGATCTCTTCTTTTTATCAGTACGAACGCTGCGAAACGCGCTCCGATGTGATTGGATTAATGGATTCGAGAGAGAAGGAGAAGCGCTTTGTGCTTGCTGCTGCTTGGGCGAACGAGAGACGCTCTCGGGAGGACGCTCTCGAAAAACAAAACTGACCTTATATAATATATCTTATTGATCTCTTGTAACACCACCTTTATATACAGGACGCGTTACATTTATTCCTCATGGCGATTACGAACGAGGAGTCCTCGGAGATGTGCGCGCGCGGTTTATCCGGCGTAACGAAACTGGCAAGAGCGGAGTGCGTGCATAAGAATCGATTGGCGGAGTGCTTGCAAAAAGCGTCGCAAGTGCCGGAGACGTTTTTGGTGGAACATACCAATACCACCGCGTTTACGTGGGTGGAACAGTTGGAGTGCTTGGCGGCGGTGATGGAGAGCGGGAAGAACGTGCCGAGAGTGAGCGAGGCGAGCGTTTCGATCGCGCTGGGCGCGTGCGCGAGGGGGATGTATTTGGCGAAGAAGAGCGCGACGGCGAAAGAGAGCGGAATGGTGGTCAGTCAGGCGATTTCGAGCGCGAGGAGAATATTAGAGGTTGTTTTCGTTGAGGCGAAAGAGAAGGAGAATAAAGAAGCCGTGCGGGTCGCCGAGAAAGCGTTTGAGGATTTAGTGACCATGAGTCGAAGCGAAGAGGACGGTTGTTTATCGGGTGCCATCGATTGCGAGTATAAACGCGTGCAAGAGTCCACGGTGGCGACTATTGCGAGCTTAGAGTTGTGCAACGCGTTGGTAGAGTCTCATTTCGATCTCTTCCAAAAGAACCAAACGTTGATGAAAACGTTGAAAGAACGCTTCTGCCCAATCGTCGAGGCGACGTTGGAAAAGAAATTTTTCTGCGCGGCGGAGACGACAGATTTCGCTCAAAGACGCGTCGTTTTGCGAACTTTAGAGATTATTGTGAAAATAGGTCGAGGCAACGGATTCGAGGCGTTCATAAAGACATCTTTAGCTCGATTAATGTCTTCTTTAGAAAGCGAAATGCCGGCTTGGTTGCGAGCGTCCTCGTTGGAAGTCTTGAGATTTTTCTGCTCCGATGACGATATCTGCTCGTTCTTACACGACGCGTACTGCGACCCGACAAAAATGGACGACGCAAACGCCGAGACTCCGTTAGCGAGCATTTGCTTGATTCAAGCGAGAACAGTACAATCTGGTTTATCCGCGAGTAATTCGGAGCCGACGATGAGTTCTTCGTCGAAACCCCATGGCGCGGTGTACGACGCCGTTCAGAAAGAATTCGAGAAGAAGATGCAAAAGTTATCCATCTCGACCAAAAAGAAGACGAAAAAGGACGCAGAAGATAATCTTGATGACGGAGGAGAAGATCACGACGAAATCGCAGACCTCGAAAACACGGAAGCTTACATTACCAGAGCAGTAACGATCGCCATCGAAGGTTTGTTAAACGCAGCGCAAACGATCGAACGCGTCATGTACTCGAACGAATCGCCGAAACAGTTTCAAACCGCCAAGAAAATGCTAGACGCGGTTTGGGAAACCTTAGCCTCTACGTTTTCGTTAACTCTCGACTTAGCCGAAAACGACGACACGTGCTTATACATATTGGAAGCATATCAAAACGCCGGCCGAGCGTCGGTGAAATGCAAACACAAACTCGCGAGAGAGGCGTTTTTAGGCACGTTGTGTCACTTTGCTTTGCAAATGCCCAAAAAGCAATTCGACGATAACGGAAATATCGTTCCAAAGCTGTCCGTAAAGAATGCGTTGAGTTTAAGAGCTATATTCAACATCGTAGACGCGTCTAACGGGCACTTGGAAGACTCTTGGTTTATGGTATTAGAAACCATCGCGTCTCTCGAACGCACGTTAGGGGTTGCGGAGAAGACTATGAAATCGAGAGTGCGAGAGTACGTCCCAGATGGATTGAAACCATCTAACTGGACAAACACTGAATACGAATACAAAGAAGAATTCTACGTCTTTTCGGAAGCCGCGCAAGATATGTTCAACGCCATGAATGCGTACGACGACGACGATTTGATGCACGTGGTGGATGCCTTGATCAAGGCAAACATTCGGGAATTGCGAGAGGCTCGGGCCTTGGCGGAGAAACAAGCTTTATCTTCTGCGAAGAAGAAAGCTTTAGCAGAACAGAATAACGCGAGAAGTAACGGAGTAAAGAAACCAATGACATCCATTCGCTTGCGCAGCTTGGAGCGTTTACGCGCGGTGATGGAAGTCAACGTGTCGAGAAGGTTTGCCTTGTTTTGGGACGCGTGCGCGAAACATTTTCTTAAAACCATATTGGAGGAAACAGGGAATCCTCGCGAGCAAGCGCACGAAATTTACGAAAAAATTGCCATCAACGTTCTCGAAACCGATTTAGATCTCGACGAGAAGAATGTGGCATATGCCAAATCGGTCGGATTTGAAACCGTCGAGTGTTGTGTGGCGACGTTCGTTAGGACGATGTACGACGAAGCCGTGGATTATCGAGGGAAGCAATTGTCATTGTCGCTCGCAAACGCGCTCGCGAGTAAGCGCGCGAACAGACTGAAAACTTCCTGGCCTATTATTTTAAGCACGCTCGCGAAATTAGCCGAGAACGAAGGTGACGCCGATTTAACGATTGAATCCTTCGTCACGGTGAAAGTGATCGAAAAAGAGTGCTTGCCGCACATCGACAGAGCATATTACGGAGAGGTGTCGGAATGCTTCTCGAGCTACGCGCACCAAAGGAACGAAATCAACGTCGCACTGTCTGCGGTGCAGTCTTTGTCGACCGTCGCTGATTATTTCAGTGATGTCTGCCACCGCCCAGAAGGTGCGACAGATGTGCAGTCGTGGGCGTCTAAAAAAATGACCCCCACGAGAAATGGCGTCAAATTGAACTTAGTCACAAAAAATGGTCTCGCGGACTTTTCAATCTCACCCGTCATTTCCCATTTATGCGAACGATTCGACGATAGTCGAGTAGAAGTGAGAGATTTAGCCGTGCAAACTTTCGCGACGTTGTTCGTTTCAAGAGCTTCGTTGTTGAGTAAGAACGAATTGAAAGAGTGCGCGCAAAAGGTTGTGTACCCGACCCTCGACAAATGCCGGAAGATTGCAAAAGCGGCGTCTATAGAGGACCCGGACGGACTGAAAATCGAATGGGATTTCTCTTTAGTGAACATGCACGCCTCTTTGTTCGGAAACGTGTTGCGAAACACGTTACCGTTGCTCGTTACCGTGGAAAACTTTGACAAAAACTTTGACGAGATGTGTTCGTTCTTTGTCGATTCGGTCCTGTCCGATTGCGAAGAACTCGGAAGTGCGGCTTTGGATAATTTTTTGTCAGTTTTGTTAGAGCAAGACGAATCGACTACGAAAGGTATGCCGAGACCGCTGTGGAAGAAAGCGATGAAAGCGCTGCACGTGGCGACGGAGAAAGCCACGTTGCCGCCATCGGTATCTCCGCAAAACACGCGCGTCGGAATCGCCACTTTCTTCGGTTCTTTGTACGATGGTAAGTCGGATTCGTTCGACGACGCCGATTGTCGAAGCGCTATTCTTGCGTTACAACAGTTGATTAATTCTCCGTGCGTTGCCGAGGACGCGCAGCCAGTCGACGGTGCTCAATGGGACGCGCAGAAACGCGCGCTCAAATCCATGCGGTACATGTGCGCCAAATCGAAAGAAGGTAAAACTCGAACGTTAGTGTGCGTGGAAACGTTCAACGCTTTATTGAAAACTTCCATGGGCTATGGTGAGCGCCAGTCGACGCAAACACCCGCGGATTTGGCATTTGCCAAAGCTGGAATGGAAGCTTTCTATGAAATGTACGATACGGTTGCGAACGACGAAACGAGAGCGGAGACGTACGGCTTCGCGATGACAGCAATCGCAAAGCTCGCGCGACGATGGAACGCGACGCTAACGCAAAGGGCCAACGTAGAAGACGAAGAATATGATGATGCAGAATATATCGAGCAATTGAAAAACTGGAACGCGGTGTTGATGCAAAAAACTGCGTTGCAAGCGCTCGTGGTGGTTTCGAGAAGAGGCGTCGCGTCGTTGAATTCACCGGCGGTTTCCTCGAACAACGGCATATCCGCGAAAGCGGCGGCAAAATCAGATTGGTCGGCAACCGCGGATGCGTTTGAGACTGTTTTGGGACAAAATGTTGAAATTATGAGCTCTAACGACGATAACGACGACGACAAAGAAGCGATGTTGGATGAAGAAGACGATGGAGAAGAAGGACAACAGAACGAGGACGACGAGAGTGTCTCTCGCAGGGCTAAAAAAGCGAAAACGTTCTCGGACCTCACGATTGCGTCTGTCATGTCGCTCGGTGAAGTTGTTCTCAGATACTCTGTCATTGCTGAAGACGAATGCGTTCTTCGCTTCTTGCGTTCGTTGGCGCGCGGATGCGCGGCGCCTCGCATCGACGTCGCTTTAGAAAGTTATGCGCAATTGTGCGATGTGACGCGTTTCGCTTCATACAAAGATGAGAAAAAGAGGAGCGAAGCTGCGTTTACGCATCGCGCTCGAGTGGCAAACTTTGCCTTTCCGAGACTTGTCGCGTGCACGAAAAACTTCCTCGACGAACACGCCAACGCGCCTTTGGATACGTGGACGTACGATACCACTCGCGACGCTTTGGAAATGTGCTCGACGTTAGCCGTGTCTAAAGACGTCGCTCATTCGCAAAATGAAGTGTTGAACGGCATGCTCGAAAAGGCGAGAGAGAGTAAGAGCGGCGGCGAGGGTAAAGACGAAGAGCTCGTCTTGGGTGTTTTCGCCTACGAGGCTTTGTCCAAAGCGGCGGCGGCTTCCGCGGTGGAGGATATTAAAAAACTAGCTATGTTTGCGTTACTTGGCGCTGGGAAATACTTGGGTCTTTTGTCATAAATCTCTAATATAATATTCTAACAGACAAAAACTTTCTTGATTGATTTTACACGCACAACAATTATTCTCTCTTGTTCAAAAGCGACTTGGCGTTTGCTTCCGCGTCGGTCAAATCGGTCGATTGATACTTCGCCAACAACTCTCGCTTTTTCTTGGCGATCACCAGCGCTTCTATGTCCGAATCCTCCGGAAGCGGCACGTACGCCTTCGGCGGCTCTTCTACGTCTACGTTTTTACCATTATTACTCGTTGTTGTCGTCGTCGTCGCTCGAACTTCTCTTCTACCACTACCATCAACCAACGCCGCTCCAGTCTCTTTATCCACCTCTACTCCCATATCCGCCGCTTTCAACAGCTGCATCGCCTTCCAATTCTCCGCCGCTTCTCTCTTCAACGCAATCTCCGCCTCTCTTTCCTTCTTCAAAAAATCCCCGTCCTCCTCGTCGTCGTTAAACCCAAAATACTTCGCGTCCGCTCTCCTCAACATCTCCGTCTTCGTCCGTTTCTTCCTCCTCGCTTTCCCTTCCTCGTCGTCCTCTTCTTTCTTCTCAAACAACTCCTTCACCCCGGGTAAATTCTTCGCCGCGCCGAAATACTTATAGTGCCTCGCCGCGCCTTCCAACTTCTCGTACCCTTTCGGCTTCACCGTCACCCCCCCTTCCTCGATCCCGCCGCCTCGAACGATATAATTCGGCCCGCCTAACTCTTTAATCCGCATTTCCCACTGCCATTTTTCTTTGAGAAGTTTGTTAATCTCGTCGTTTAAATCCCGCAAACGGTGTTCCCCTAAGCCTTCGTTTTGGATTTCCATCACTTTGCGTCCAACTTCCCTTAAAATCTGCGAGCGGAATTTATCCGCCTGGGAGACGTCGTCGCATTTTGCCGTGTGGTTCGGTCTTTTGCCGGATCTGTCCATGCCGGAGAGGAGTTCTTGCTTTCCGGAGACCCATTTGTTGAACATGCCCTGTTGTTGTGTTCGTGTTTATACGTTTATGTCGTTGAAAGAGAGAGAAAGAGAGAATTAGACGAACGCGTCAGAGAGATGTAAACGACGATTCAAACGCAGACTACGAGAGGAGCGAACGCTCCAAAAACAGGAAGAACAAAGAGTAAACATTTGATGGTAAAACGACGCACGTTCGCTTTCTCTTGGTTTCTCGCCATGGGGATCGACTGTTGGATCTGTTTCGCGCGGGTGAATTTGTGGCGGCTTTTCGGGAGAAAATCTTCACTTTTTGCACCATTTTGACGCGCGCGGAATAGAGGAAACAACACAACAACGAGACAATAAAACAATCAATGGTGCTCTTGAGAATCCGCACTCGGGACGGTACCGAACGTCTCGAGTGCGCAGACGGCGCAGGAGGAGGAGAAAACGACGTCGTTAAAACAATCTCGGACGTCCAAGATTTAATCTCGAAGCAACCGTGGGGCGTTCCCGTGGAGAATCAATCGTTGAGTTTAGACCCAAGTTTATTGCTCCGCACTTCCTCAGAAAACGCAGACGAGACGAAAGCGAAGACGAAGAAAGAAGTGGTGGTATTAAGTCCTCGAAAAACGTTGAAATCGTTACAACTGAAGCACGGGGATATCGTCTACATGACGTATCCAGATTCGATCGAAAGAGAGGTGACGAAAATGCGAGTCAACGTGGAGACGAAACCGTTCGGGGCGAAACGGACGATCGAGGAGATGATTTCGAAACAAGTTCGAATTGGGAGGCAAGAGAGAGGGAACGTGGCGTCGGTGTCTTTTTGCGGACACGCGGCGAACATGTTTCAGAGTTACGTGAATAATACGCTCGGATTTAAACAAAGTCGGTTCGGGTGGTTGTACGGGACGAAGACGAAGAGGAAGAAGGAGAAGACGGAGGAGGAGAAAGAGAAAGAGAAGAGTAAAGATGCGAGCAGCAAGAAGAAGGAAAAAGATGAAGAAGAAGGAAAAGAAGACGAGATGATCACGGAGTTATTTGCGGACGTGATTTACGAGCCGAATCAAAACGGGAACGCGTACGTGGCGCACGTGGACGAGGAGGACGAGGAGAGCCAAACGGCGGAAGCGATCGCCAACGCCATGGGATACGAAAGAATCGGGTGCGTGTTTAGTCAAAGCGACGTGGATCGAGGCGACGAGTCGGTATCCGCGATGAGCGCGCACGAGGTGACCTTGTGCGCAAAATTACAAGCGAAATACGGGAAAGAATTCGTGACGGTTATCGTCGTGCAATTCGAAGACGAAGACGAGGAGATGCAAGTGACGTTCGAGGCGTTTCAAGTGTCCGACCAGTGCGTGAAGTTGTACGAGGACGGCTTTTTCGAGTTGGACGAAAAGACGGGCGTGGCAAAACTTCCAGCCTCGTCGTCTGCTGGTATCACAAAAGAAGAAATAGAAGAAGAAGAAGAAGGGTCGTCGTTTAGCAATTGGGGCAGTCACACGAAGCTCGTCAAACCGGTCATGGTCGAGCGCAAAGACGTGACCGAGGTGGACAACGATTTCTGGATCGTCGCGGTACCGATCAAAGACCACACCGGAACTGCGCAATCTGGATTCCCAATCGAAAATAGACTCCATCCTCCTCAAACCGCGGACGATATCCGCTCCGCGATTCAATCTCGTTCCGCCACGTGTTCGTCCTACGCCGAAAAGTTGAGAGATTTTCATTTGCTCTTGTTCTTATCCAAACAAATGGATAAGAACGACGTGCTGGCCATCGCGGAGAGCACGAACGATTACATCGACGGTGGGGACGTGAGCGAAGGGTACAAGGTTCTGATCGACGCCATAGCCGGTATCGCTTAAATCTTCTCGTTTTACTTTTTTTAGCGGAATACTATTTTGAATTGTGTGCACTCTGTTTTGCGTGGTTAAAATTGTGTATTTTTCTCTTCTTTTCTCGAAAACGCATTTTTTTCAATCTCGAGAAAAAGAATAATATCTTTATTATTATATAGCAGTGTTGCGACGACGAACGAGTGTTTACTAAATGCCGCAAGCTCTCCCTCCGCAAGACGACCCAGATTTGATCGCCCCGACGTACGTCCCACACGTCCCACTCCAACCGCTCACGAGCGAGAACGAGAAAAATCCAGATTTGGCATCCTACCCTGTCAACGAAAATGCGTTCAAAAACGATCCGTTTTTCCACGCGCACAAATCTATGTTCCCGGACGGAGAGACGATGCCTATTCGGGTGAAAGTATCCACCGCGTGGCACAACTTACCGTCTCGAGAGAAGTTGCAATCGAAAGGCCACGTGGTGCACGTTCCGAAAAACGGGAACATCACCATCCGAAAGTTCAAAGAACAACTCTCGGAATTAGACGGTTTCCCAGACGCGACGAACATGCAACTCCTCTGGTTCGCCAAAGTCCTCGGTCGAAAATACGACTACGACGACCTCCCTCGAGGCAAATCAACCGACCAGCTCAACGAATACATCCCAGACGAACACAAGCTCACTTTGAACGATTACAACGTCATCCCGTGGCTCCTTAAATTCCCGGATTGGGAAATCGTCGCCACCGTCCTCGACCGTGCGCCCGTCGACCGCTACGAAGCCATCCACCGCGCCGTCGCCGAACAAAAAGGCGTCAAAGATATCGATAAGCACATACGAAAGTTGAAAAAAACCGAAAAGTGGACGACGTTTTTGGAAACCGACGTGGAACAAACGAGGAAAAATCGTGAAAGTCGTTTAGGGCCCGGGGCTTAAGACATCGTCGTCATCGTCGTCGAGAACGCTTTTACCTTTCGAAGAGGCAGAGGTGAGAGCGCGAAAGGTGGTCAAAGACCAGAAAAGAAAGAGAAGCCCAAACTTTCTAAAAAATTAATTGTCCGAAAAGTCGTTTTTTGAATACCACGAGCACTAATATTTATACACAAAATCTTCATTTCCACAAGTTGTATCTCTCTGTTCTCTCTCTTGTGCTGCTGTTTTCTGCGTATCAACGGACGAAGAAATAAGAGATTCGTGTGTCGGTCTTTCTCGTCGCAAAGGATCCAGGAGGTTTTCTCTCTTTTGTTCGTATCAAATCTAAAGTCCAAATTTGTAATCCCGAGAGTCTTGGGAAGAAAAATTGACTTTTTGAATTGAAAAGATGTCGAACCCGTTCGATATTCCGACGCCGCCGAAAAAACGAACGCCGAACCCGTCTCGAGACGATTACGAGGGGATGTTTCCATCCTCGTCTTCGGCGTTACGCGGGGATGGTTCTGCTGAGAATAATACCAATGTTGCCGCGCGAATGTACGCGGACGAGGAGGAGGAAGATTCCTCCCCGTGGGGGACGAATACGAGGTACACGCAAAGCGCGGATTACCATCGGTCGATTGATACGGAGGTGAGGTCCTCTGGCGGTGGCCAGACTGGTGGTGGGATGATGATGGCACAGTCTGGCGGATATTTTGGGAGAGGCGATTACGAGGAAGAGGAAGAAGAGTTGGAGGATGAAGAGGACGGGACGCAAGGGACGAATACGCAGAGGAGTTCGTATAATTCGGCGATGCAGACGCAGTCGACGACGGCAGGTGGCAGTGGTGGTGGTCACATGGTGCGGTCGTCTCTGCAGAGTGGTGGGAGTATGACTCCACCGCAGGCGACGAGTCCGAATCCTAACAATCCGGGACGAACGTCGACGAGCTCGTTGAGAACGTCGGTCTCCGCGGAGAGTTATAAATCGTTCGGGAATAGGTTGAGGAACGTAATCAAGCAGTCACAAGAGCAAGGAAGTCGCGTGAAGGCGAGGAACGACGCGAGAGCGGAAGAACTGGCGATGAATCGAAGGTATAAGGGCGGTCAGCAGTTGTTGGTGGAGAATCAAAGGCAAGAGGTGACGATGGCGTCCTCGTACGGGACGTTAGATCAACATCAGTCGAGGTCGTTGGACGTTTCGAGAGACTCGAGAGATGAGCGAGGTGGAGCTGGTGGAGTTCCACCGGGTAGCGCGCAGAAAAAGCTCGGATTCTTTGCGCGCAGACGCGGCGCGAGTTCGGAATCCGTCGATCAACAACCGCAGCAACAACAACCTCCTCAAACGGAAGGAGATATAAAATCGAAGAAATCTTTGAAACACAAGATGAAAAGTTTACAGCGACGTACGGGGCAAATGGTCCTCGAAACCGTTCGCGTCGTCGATAAGCCGAAAGACGACGATTTCAACAACCTGTGGAGACGAGTTCAGAAATCTGATAAAGTTTTGCAGCAACTCGGCAAAGAGTCCGCGAAATTTTTAGCCGCTTTGAAAGAAGTTTCCCTCCACTCGAAAGAAATCTCGACGTTACTCTTACAGTTCGCCGAAGGTGACGAGAGCGAGGACCCACGGAATCACGCGAACGCCGCTCGCACCCAAGGAGGATATGAAGACGTCGAGTTTCGAAAACAGAAAGATTTAGTCACGGAGAAAGCGACCAAGTTATTAGACGTGACGCGATCGATAGACGACCGAATCATCCCAATGTGCGCGGATGCAATGCAAAACTCGTTTGGTACCATTCGCGATAAACGATTGGAACAGTTTCCTGCGTATCAACCGTGCGTGGATAAGCGCACGGCGTACATGCGCGACATGGATGCCTACGAACGCCGTTTGGAAACGGCTCAAAACGCGAAGAAAAAAGACATGGAATACATCGACAAATCGAAACGTAAAGCTGAACTCTCGCAGAACCGTTTCCAGACATTCTCTTCGCGATTGGTGGAAGATTTGGTCCTCTTTGACGGCAGTCGTTTCGAAACGTGCGGCGAGTTGGTCGACACGTTTGCCGAGAGCTTGAATTTCACAGTTGATCGAGAACAAGACGTTTTAAGGCTCGTCGGAGGGAGCGAAAAGTGATAAAACAAAACACAAATAGTTTCGCGCTAATTTTTTACTCTTTCGCGCATGTATAACAACATCACACATCCTCTTTCACTACACGCATTCATTCCTTTACTTAACTCTCCTCCTTCTTTTCCTCCTCTCCTTCGCTTCGAGGAGGCCTGTTCTTCAACTTCAACCCAGGACTTAACTTCTCGATCAAATCGTACGCCTGGTTAATAACGTCCGCTTCGCTCTGTGCCATCGACAACACGTCCCCGACCGCTTCTTTCATCGCTTTATCTCGCTCTCGCGGGTCTTTGATGTCGTCCTCGTCGGACGGATACCCTTCCTCCGCGAACTCTTTCATAGATTCCGACATGTTCTCCTTGTCCCCGTACCCCAACGCTTTGGCGTCGTCTTCCTCGATCGTCGCTCTTCTTACTACTAACACCCCCGTTGTTTTTCGTCGGCTACACCCTCCTCCTAAATGTCGAACGAATTTAACGGAAGAAGAAGAAGAAGAAGAAGAAGAAGAAGAAGAAGAAGTCTGAATCGTCATCCTCGCCGCGGTGGTAGTTGTCCTCCCCGAAGGGGTGGTGAGAGTGACCAAAAAAGGTTGCGCGAACACCATCAAGTTCGTTTCCCGATGACTTACTTGTGTGGATAATTTTGAGTATTTGGTTTCTTTTAATATGAATGCGCGTGTGCTCCTCCTGTTTGTATTTCTTCTCATTTTATCAGTTTTACATGTCTAAGCGATAGTTGTTGTTGTTATTGTGGTGATAGTAGTAGTATGTCGCGTGGTGCATCTCTCTCCGCGTGACTTGAAGACGCCGCCCGCGTACAAATTTATACGCTCGTTCGCAAAAGTCGTCTCGGTTTTTGGCGCGTCGTTTCAAGTCTCGTTTTCCTTTTCTCCGTTTCTTTCTCTCCTTAATCCCTTTATTGTGTGCCCTTTCAAATGACCTTGGTAAACCGAACGCCGTTGATAATACCACCCATCATCGCCTTCCTCACGTTGGACTTGAAATTCGACGTCGATTGCATCAAATCTTTCGCCGCTTCGCTATTTAACGGGTCGCTGGCGTTTGGATCGATGAACAGAAACAGCAAACCAAAAATAACGCTCGTGACCGTTTGTACCGGACTCCAATCTTCGCGCAAAACGTTCAAGCAAATGTTCCCTTTCGTGTCCAAGTTCGGATGGTACACTATTTGGTCGCACAACACTTTCGGCGGTTCGTGCGGGTACGAGTCTGGTATTTTAAACGTAAACGTAAACCTGCCGCCTTGCCAATAGTTTTCGCTCGGTTTGATTTCAATCTGGAAGTACATCAAGTCGTTCTTGCCGTTCGGGAACTTAATCGACATCCCTTTTTCCAACTTCAACTCGGCTAAATCTATTTTATATAATGAAAAGAGAAACGTGTCAGTGTATTGTTATTACACGCGATATGCGCGCCGAGAAAAAGAGAAGAGCGTCATCGAAGCGAGACAACACGAGTGATGATTTCATACCTTTGGCTAACCGAATCTCCCCGGCACTTTTCTGCGGCCCTTCCTGCCCGCTCGCTTTCACCGCCGCGGCGGCGCGCTTCTCCGCATCCTCCGCTTGCTTTTTCTGCGTGTTTTTGTGTGCGCATATGGAAGAAAACGAGAGACAGGTCAGCGCAACCACACCGAGAGACTTCATCTTGAAACAACACGTAAAGAGCGATGAAAAGACGATGAGATGATGTTTTTCATCACGCGACGAAGAAAAAAAAGTCGAGAAAACGAATACTATTAAAACGAGGGAAGAAAAGAGTCTCGGTACCTTTGCGGCGACGAGTTTTATCATCTCTCTTACGCTCTCTTTCTCTGTCACGTCTGCTCGTCTGTGCTCCTCTCTCTCTCTCTCTCTCTCTCTCTCTCTCTCTCTCTCTCTCTGTCTGTTATTCTTTCGTGCTTCTAAAAATCTTTCTTTTTTTTGTGAGGAGCAGTTCGTTGTTTTTTTGGGTTGCTTTTTTGGTTTCTTTTTCGGCTGTTTTTTTAGTGTGATTGGTTGGTCGAGAACAGAGAAAGAAAAGAAGTTTTGGATAGGACATGTACACACATCACAAATACTTTTGTCTCCCCCCATCGTTTATTTATTCACAGAACACACCGCTCTGCTATGTACGCCTCATCATCATCAGCGACAACACGCGCGCCTTCTCCTCAAAAGTCTTCTTTGACGAGCGCGAAAAGCAGTGGGAGGAGGAAATCTTCCTCCGCTTCTTTCTCATCCTCATTCAAGAAGAAAGTCAATCGAAGTTGTGTGAAAGTGATGGCGAACAACAATAACAACAACAACGAGTCGCGATACGGCGCGTGCTGGCCAGGAACCGCGACGCCGACGCCGGAAGAGTTAGCGTTTGAGTTAGGGAACGGGAACGTGAAGAAGATTTCTTTGCTCGGGTCGACCGGGTCGATTGGGACGCAAACGCTGGACATTGTGGAGGAACACCCGGATAAATTCGAGTGCGTGGCGTTCGCGTGCGGGAGGAACATCGAGTTAGCGGCGAAGCAGATCGAGAAGTTTCAACCGCAAATGGTTTCGGTGCAAGATGGGAAAGATATCGAGAAATTGAAAGAGACTTTGAAAGCGAGCGGGTATAACGGACCGATGCCGGAGTTGGTGTACGGGAACGACGGGATGTGCGCAGTGGCGGCGCACGAGAATTGCGAAGCGGTCGTGACTGGGATTGTCGGGTGCGCTGGGTTGCCGCCGACTGTGGCCGCGATAAACGCAAAGAAAAACATTTGCTTGGCGAATAAGGAGACTTTAATCGCCGGTGGTCCGGCGATTGTGCCGCTGGCGGTGAAGAATGGCGTAAAAATTTTACCCGCGGATTCCGAACACTCCGCGTTGTTTCAATGCATGCAAGGATTACCGCCGGGAGCGTTACGCAGAATAATCTTAACCGCCTCTGGTGGGGCGTTCAGAGACGTCGACCTCGCGGAAATGCAACGCATGGCCGAACAAGAGCCGGAAAAGTTACACGCGAAAGCGACCACGCACCCGAACTGGGACATGGGCGCCAAAATCACCTGCGACTCCGCGACGTTGATGAACAAAGCCTTGGAAGTCATCGAAGCGCACTACCTCTACGGTACCTCCTACGATAACATCGACGTCGTCATCCACCCGCAATCCATCATCCACTCCATGGTCGAAACCGCGGACTCCTCTGTCTTGGCCCAATTAGGCTGGCCGGACATGCGTCTCCCTATCCTTTACACCATGTCCTGGCCGCAACGCGTCAACTGCTCCGAACAAACCTGGCCGCGATTAGATTTCGTCAAAATGGGCGACTTAACCTTCAAAGAACCAGACACGAAAAAGTACCCGAGCTTAACCATGGGCTACGCCGCCGGTCGATTCGGTGGAACCATGACTGGCGTCTTCTCCGCCGCCAACGAACAAGCCGTCGCCATGTTTCTCGAAAAGAAAATCGGCTACTTTGACATTTACAAAACCATCGACATGGCCATGGAAGCGCACAAGAACGATTTGATTTTAGATCCATCTTTGGACGATATCGTGGCGTGCGATTTGTGGGCGAGGCAAAACGTGTTGGATAACGTCACTGCTGGGAAGTTGACCGCGAAAGTGCCGGCGTGAGGAGAGAGAGAGAGATGGAGAGAGAGAGAGAGAGCATTTTTATTCCAGCATTTACAATTAAATTTCCATATCCACTAAATTCCCTGCACATTACCTAACTTTCGGAAAACGAACGATGTTGTCGTTCGAGACCGTACCTTCTTTTCGCGCCGTCCTCCCGTCGTCCTCGCGCTCCTCCTCCTCTTCCTCTTCCTTCTCATTCTGCGGCGGAGCAAGTCGTCTTCGTCGCCATCATCATCAAAACGACATCATCACGCGACGTCGTAAGAACCTTCTTGTTAGCGTCAAAGCGTCGTCGTCGTCTTCGAAAGAAGAAGAACAAGAAGAAGGAGAAGAAGGAGAAGAACGCGACGATCCTTCTTTAGAGAAAGAGTTCGAAGAGCGACGGAAACAATCGAACCGAGACTCCGCCGTGGATTGGATTTCCACCTGGAAAACGAATCAAAACGACCCGGAGTTTTTGGCAAAACAAGACATCGAACGACAGGAGAGAAGAGATAAAATTTTAGAAACAGCGCGAAGTTTCGAGTACGTGTTCGTGCACGATTTCATAAGTGGATCGAAACCAAACGATGCATTCGCGCACATGTTTTTGAAGGACGAGTTGGGAAAGTTACAAATCGATGTTTTCGCTCCCGATTTGAGCGGCGTAGAGTCGATTTCTGAAGGCGTGGAGGTGTTGGCGAAAGCGATTGAAGAGAGACAAACGGAGCGCAACGGCGGGAGGGAGAAGAGGCCGCTGAGATTGATCGGGACGAGTGTAGGAGCTTTGTGCTGCGTTCTGTACGCTTCAAAGTGCGATAAGGAAACGTTTGAGGGTACCAATAGTAACGCGAATGGGAGTGAGGTGGATAAGCTTTTCCTCCTGGGACCATGCTTTAACGTCGAAAAATGCTTGTTTAATTATCGGGCGACGTTTAACGTTACTTTTACCGATTCGTTTATCGAAGACGCGAAGAAGATTGACAAATTTCCGTTCGTTACGTGCCCGACGTATATCGTGAGTGGAGCGGACGATACGATTTCGAGTTTGGAAGACGCGGTGCACTGGACGAGGCAAGCGAGTACGCTTTTGAGAGCGACGAACGAAGGCGACGAGGACACGAAAAAGATGAACACGTCGTCGGCGAAGGCAAATAAAGGGAGAGAGGCAGGGGAGAGACGGTTGTTAGAAGTGTCTGGCGTGGGTCATCGCGTGGAAAGCGCGTTACCGCACGCGTTACCTCGGTTTAAAGAGTTTTTCAATTTGCCGAACGTATAGAATAGAAGGAAAATAATTCCAAAAATAGCAAAAGAGGGAGGGGGTTGACTTGGAAGAAAAAAAGGAAGAGTTTCTGATTCATCACATGGATAATGCATCAAAATGATGACGAAACCGATCGAGCGGATAATCCTCGCGTCTCATCCGGAACGACGAGTAGCAGCCGATGTTCCTCCACTATCAGCTCTTTGAGCGAGTATAGCAACACAACCGGGGAGAGTTTACAAGAGGCGAAGAAGCGCGCTTTGAAGGAGTTGGAGACCAGATTTTTACGATGCAAGCAACGCGCGAAAGTGACGCACGAACGTAAGAAAGCGCTCGCAGAAAATGCAAAGCGCATGCGAGAGACTGTTTTACGGCACGACGTGCTCGTTCGCGAGCGCCAAAATCAGTACGGGCGCGCAGAGAAAGCCGAGCAGATTGAAAAAGAGAGCGCGGTTTCGCTGAGTAAGACTGCGGAGATGTGTTTACAGATATTGCGAAAGACAAAAGATCAAATGCGATTTTGCGAGCACAGAGCGAATAGATACGCGATCGCTAAGGACTATCTAGAGACGTTTTTGGCTGAACACGGAGAGAACAAGCACCATGAAGAAAAAGAAGATGAAGAAGATGGAGGACGAGAGACGAATACCACCCCTTGCGACGAATCGCCTTCACCTTCCTCTTCTTCTCTTGTTTCGATCAATCATCATCATCATTATCGTCATAACAGAATGAATTTCGAAGATATATACGATATCATCGTGAGATGCAATTCACTGAAAGCAATCAACGACACCTTAACGGCGAGACGATCTCAAGCTCGAGAAAATGTGCGATTAGAGGCTTCCGAACACGAATCCGCGCTTGCGATGTTTCGCGCGCGGCGTCTCGAACCAGAACAAAATAGCTTGCTTCAATTGCACTCTGAGCTTGAAAACGCGCGCATTCTGTCTTCTCTCGAGAGAGAAAAATCAAAGAAGAAACGCGACGAACAAATGCACGTATCGAAAATTAAATCCACCATCGCCAACCTCTACGAAAACGTCTGCGAGAAGAGCTCGGTCAATCGCTCAATCGAAACTACCGCGAACGAGAGATTAGACAACGACAAAACCGACTCAAAAAAACACCTCGAGGACGTCGCGTCACAACTGCGCCACATAGCACACTTCGCTCGCGATTTCAAACGCATACTCACAAATTCTTGAATCATTTAATAAATATATTTATGGTAGTCAAAGCAAAAACGCTCTGCGAATTCAAACATACTAACACCGCGCTTCGTAACGCTCTCCTACAAAAAATCTAACGCCTGTTACCACCGCTCTTCTGTTGCCGCCTCTCTCGTCTCTCCCGCATCCTCTTCTCGTGTTTGCTCTCCCGTTCCTCCGTCGAATCGTTCTTGTTATTCATCCTAAAATTCTTCACGTATGGCCCGACGTACCCCCACAACGCGTACGCGCCGTACGCAGGGACAAAATACGTCAAGTACCAAAACCTATCGCTCACGAACGAGCTCAACCACATGCTCGCGCACGTCACGTACACGCAGTCGTAATAATACTGCGTCAAACCAGGTTGCGATAAATCCATGCCAGGGTCGACCAGTTCTTTCGTGTGCGCATCGTACGTCGGTTTTGCGTGTTTCAGTAAACTCCGGTAGCAAAACAAACACGCGCACGACCAGAAGACGGTGTGGAATTTCCAAATCGGATGTTCGGATGATGATGATGATGATCTAAATTGCCACACGAATCGAACGAGCACGTGTTGCAGAAAAGAGACAGACACGAGTTTGTGGAGGAAAGAAATTCTCGCGCGGTTGCGCTGGAGGATTTTTTTCGCGCTGTCGCCTGCCATTTTGATTGAGATCGCGAGTCCTTTGCGCGTGTGAAGTTTTAATGGAGAATTCGCTTCACGATTGGAAAATTGCATCACAAAAAATATGGTACCGAATACAACTCTTTCGATGCGTTACGCGCCGCGTTTGCCGATTCAGCCGATTCAGACGAAGCGTTCTGCGACGACAACAGCTTCGAGGAGCGAGCGATTGGTAGTTTTGAAGAAGAAGAGCATCATCAAAACTGCTCGTTTGGGTTCTTTTTCTTCTGATGATGTTGATGGCACTGGACTCAACATTTACCTAACACAACGCGCTTCGTCGGTCGTCGCGAGGAGTAATAGTACGATGGTTCTTTCGATGATGATTGCAGCAGCGGAGGAGGATAAGGATGAGGCAAAAGCGGAGAGCTCGGTGATTGTCGGCGCTGGCCCAACTGGTCTCGTCACCGCCATCATGCTCGCTCGCAGAGGTTGGAAGAACGTGAGAGTCCTCGAAAAAAGAAACAAACCGGAAAAGGCGAACAACGCGGACGTTTGGGGGGATCCTCAGAGGAGTTATAACATCGGCTTATCCGCTCGAGGACAACTGGCGTTGCAGAAATACGATTTATTAGACGTGGCGACGGAGTATGCGAAGCGAGTCAAGGGAAGGTGCGACTTCGATAAAGACGGAAACCCGGTGGAGAAGTTGGTACAAAAGAAGTTTGACACGCAAGTCATTCAGAGGGATCGATTGGTGGCGGCGCTTTTGGAAGAGGTCGAGAGTAATTATGCGGACAGCGTAACGGTCGAGCACGGTGTCGCGGTGAATTCGTGCACGTTTTCGGAGAGTGGCGATAAAGCGACGTTGGAAATTTTCGAGTGTAAAGAAGACGGCGATTATTGCGACACGAAGGCGAAGGAGACGATCGAAACGTCGTTGGTTATTGGCGCGGAAGGAAACGCAGGGAAACGAGGGAGCGCGGTGATTCGAGCGATGGATGAGAGTAAAATGTGCAAGACTAAGATGGTAAAGTTGAAAGAAAGGATTGAATCTACGAGAGTGTATAAGATTATTCCTATTGAACTACCGGATGGGTTTCGGACCGATTTGAACTATTCCTCGAGAACCGGGAAAGGCGTCGCGATGGAGTGTTTGCCGACGAAAGAAGGTCTCTTGGTCGGTGTTTTGTTGGTTAAACCTACGGACGAGGAAACGTGCCTGAAACTCTCCGACCCGAAGAAATTAAGAGAGTATTTGGACAGCGATTTCCCGATGTTTTCGAAAATGGTCAGCGACGAAAACGTCGAGAAGGTTGCGAAATCTAAATTTTCCGGTTTGCCGAATTTTCAATACGCCGGGGGCGCTTTACATCTTGGCAGTTGCGCGGGATTAATCGGCGATGCTATTCACACGGTCAAACCGTACTTTGGGATGGGCGTAAATTCGGCGTTTGAAGACGTGACTGTTTTGGAAGAGTGCATCGAGAACGCTAAAGGCGATTCGAAGATTTTTTTACCGCTTTACTCGAAAAAACGAGCCGCAGACGCCAAAGCGCTCGTGGAAATCTCGCACGGTTTCGATGGTGGATTCTTAACGTTCGTGTTACCATTAATATTGGATTCTATTTTTCACCGCATCGCGCCGTGGTTATTTATGCCGAATACGATTCAAATGTTACAAAAAGACGACTGGAGTTTTGTGCGAACCAGTCGACGAAAACGGTTCGATCGAACGTTACAGGTTTCGATTCTCGCGTCTATTTTCGCAGGATCGGTGAGCTTAGTGATGATGCTCGTCAAGTTTCTGTGGAGTAAAAAGTTTTTTCTAGCGTAAAATGTATGATGCGAATTGATAACGGGTACCCTCTATGCTTTATTCTATCATCTATCTCTTTGAAGAAGGCCCCGGTCCGTCCCAGGAATTCGCGAGCGTATGGTTGTTCAACTGGAACTCCTTGTACTCTTTACTCTCAAAATACGCCTTCAACTCGGGCCTGCTCTTCATCTCCGCGTGAAACTTCTTCAATCTCGGAAACTCACTCAACATGTCTTGCTTTTCCACAGCTTCCCCATCTTTTTCGCGCACTAACGTCTGATAGTGTTCGTGTTGGTCGATCATCTCAAACGCGTGAAAATCGCAGGACGACACCGCGTCTTTCTTCGCGAAATACGTAAAATCGTGAAACTGTAACCAACTCTCCAGCTTCTCGTACGTCTTTTTGCACGCGCCAAGATGTTCAGGAAGTCGCTCGTAAAACTCACTCTGCGTTCGCACGCTGTTCGGAAACTTATACACGAGGCGAATGACGCTATTCCGCAAATCGAATATCTCCATCGCAATCTGCGCGTTTCGTAACCTCTGGTCAGAGTTCTCGTCTGTCTCGTCCACGCCAATCTTTCTGCCGAGGTAGTCACAGATGCACAAAAACTGCACGATGGTTTTCTTCTCCTCGTGGTCGATCAAATACGGGATATTCGCCAAAGGATTCGCGTCTTTGATCATCTCCACTTTATCTCGCTTGAACCATTCGTTCACTCCGTTTGCATCTTGCGCGTATTGCACGTCTTTGAAGTTCATCTCAGCGCCGCCACGATGGGTATACTTTCCCCAGTGTAAAAGCATGCGTATGGCGGCTCCAAGACCTCGCATTTGCCAGTACCCCATGGTAAAACGAGGTTGTTGTCCCTCCCCCGTCTCTTCTTCGGCCGTTTCGCTTTTCCATTTTGGTTGCGGAGGCGTCATGTTTGTTCTCTTTTGTGTCGTAAACGAAAGAGTCAACGCTTTCCGTATCTGCTCTTTTTTCCCAAGAAGGGGAGTTTAGGGGTCTGTCTCCTCACTCTTTTTCCCTCCTTGCACTCGACGCACGCACGCGCTTTACATGCGCTTCAACGCCTCGTCCGGCGGCCCGTTTTCGTTGAGTGCTCTGCAACAACACAGACCAAACTGCTTGTGCTGCGTGGGCCAACCGGACCCGGCCTTCGAAAAGGCGATTGAGAATTTGAAACGATTAGCAACACCATCAACAACTACAAAACACCTAAACGCAGCAATAAAAGCGGTCGAGGAAGAAGAAGGAAGAGACGAAGGGGCAGCAAATGCGCCGTCGTTTGCGAAGTCTGAAAGTATTTCAGGGATAAATCAAACCGTCGCGGAGAGTTTCGTTCGCATGTGTCGCAGCAACGGAAGCGGCAAAATGCGATTGAGTAAATCGAAGCAGAAGGTTGCGATGAAGTTGAAGATGAAATTCGAGGCGCGGTTATTTACGGCGGAGGAAATCGAGAGGATGCAAGAGGCGGTTTTGGAAGCGTACGAGGAAACTTTGGATTTAGAAGAGAAGAAGATGAAGACCTGAAGAAGAAGAAGAAGAAGACATCATGGCATCGAAAGTTATCGAAAGGATAGAGCAGAAAGTATCCGACGACCCCGACGCGAAAGCGATCGTCGAACACGATCCTTTCTCGTCCTCACGCGATGGAAAGACAGTCTCGACGAGTTATGGCGACTTGTGGACGAAGAGCGGGAGGATGGCGAAGACGCTTATGCGCTCATCGGAGATGCGCGGCGTCGAGATGGTAGGCGTCGCGGTTAATGAGGGATACATGTTGCACGTGTGCCAGGTGGCTGTGCTTAGAGCGGGGAAGACCTTCGTGCCAATATCGATAGAAGAAGGAGGTCGGCGAAGGTTGAATGCGGTGTGCGAGTTGTGCGAGTTTGCGTCTGTCGTGGTTAGGGATTGGACGCATAAGGAAGCTTTGCTTGAAATGTTAGATGCGTCGAAAAGGAGGTGGATGGAAGACAGGGTCGTCGTTGCGGATGAAGCGGTCGTTAGCTCGGACGAACGAAGAAGGGCTCCACTCATATCATCATTGGTAGAAAGAAAGGAAACATTCGTTTCGCACGTGTTTTTTACGAGTGGTTCGACCGGTGCCCCTAAAGGCTGTGTCGTCTCGGAGAAGGCGCTGTTTTCATACTGCTCGGCGAGAAACGATAAACTGAAGATTACAGAGACGAGTCGCGTTTTCATGGCGTCTTCTTCTACCTTTGATCCGAGTTATGGCGACGCTTTAAGCTGCTTCATCGCCGGTGGCACTTTGCACGTTGGGAATACGAAAACGGCGACGTTTGAACATTTAGGTGTATTACTCGGAAGATCTCAGGCGAATTTTTGCGCGTTGACGCCGTCGCTAGCCTCGACGATTTCGGATGCAGATTTGCAAGCGATTGAGAACCCGTTGCTCATTACGTTAGGTGGCGAACGCGCGAGCACAAAACTTCTCGAAAAACTTCTCGATGTAAAGAATATTAAAGTTGCAAACACATACGGGGTGACAGAATGTACGGTGTATCAAACCTTTGGGTTGATGCGTGACGCTTCAGATTCAAAGAAAATTGGCAAACCACTTGACGGTGTTTCTATCGTTCTCGCTCGCGACGACTTGAACAAAATATTGGATCCAAATCTCGATCGTGGAAAGATTGGAGAGATTTATGTAAGCGGCGATCAAGTCGGCGAAGGCTATTTTAAAGCCGAAGAGCTCACTCGCGAGAGATTTATTACGCTGAACGACGCGCGATACTTTCGAACGGGTGATTTTGCAAAATACGACGAAGAGTCTGAGGAGTGCGAATTAGTTTTCCTAGGACGGAAAGACTCACAAGTAAAAATAAATGGCGTTCGCATTGAACTCGAGGAGGTTGAAAGCCTAGCGATGGAGGCATGCGAGCGATTCGTGAGTGCCATCGCGGCGTGCGCTTTTTCAAAATCTGAGCTGGTCTTATTTTGCTGCGTTCCAGAAACCTCTTTTGAAGGCTTAGTGTCGATTAAACCAGACCTCGTCGATGCCATACGGTGGTGCATCTCGAAGACCTTACCGAAATTTTTGTGGCCGAAACAGATTTTCATCCTGGACGAACCCAATTTGCCGCTCTCTGCGAACGGCAAAATTGATCGGCGTTTGCTTCTTTCTGAGGAATATATGGGGATGCTCATAGCGGAGAAAATGACAAATCTACGCGTTGGTGAAGAAGATGAAAACGATCTTTGTCTCGAGACTCCGCTCGATTTTGCCATTGCAGACGCGTGGCGATTGGCTTTGAATCTTGATGCAAGCGATGGCAAATCTGTCTTGCGTTTGAACTCTAATTTTCTCTTTATGGGTGGTGATTCGTTGGGTGCATTGAGCGCCGTTCGGAAGCTGAGAGAAACTCTCAGCCAAATCCCAACTATATCACCGAGTGGAATGGATGGTATTGGAATCTTTGGCGAAGATTTCGGCGCGTTGAGCCCGCACGAACTTTTGCAAAGACCGGTTTTGCTGACGTTCGCTTCGCATCTCGCCTCGACGCTAAATTTGCCAAAATCGTGGACGGAACGAAAAGGAGGAATATCAGAGAAACGAGACTCGACAGGCGTCGAAGCACGTTCTGAATACGAATTATCGCTCATACGTTTGCTCGTAAAATCAAATCAGTTCAAAGCAATCGAGGCGATTTTGAAAGTTTACGAGAGCGAGGAGCGCTCTCCTCCTCGCGACGACGCGGCGGTATGTCTCGCGTGTCAACTCGGTCACACCGAGTCCCTAGACATTCTGATAAAAATGAGTGTCTTTGAATCAGAGTTGGAACACTGCCGAGGTGCACGAAATGCAAATTTGCTCCACTGCGCAGCTCGAAACCCGGCAAAAGCGGGAAAAGTGCTCACGATACTCGCAAAAAATTGCTCTGAATCCGTGTTGGCAAAACTCATGCAAAGCAAAGACGACGACGGTCAAATTCCATTACACGCCCTCGCAAGATTTGGTGCGAGTCGCTCGCTCATAAACGACTTTCTTTTGATTTCCAAGAAATCAGGAAAGGATTTGATCAACGCGCGCGACGGATTTGAAAGGACACCTTTGCACTGGGCGTCTGTAAACGGAAACAAAAACACGCTTTGTGCGCTTCTCGAGTTTGGAGCAGACAAGTCTTTGAAAGATGGAAATGGTGAAACATCATTAGACGCAGCTGAGCGCAGGGCTTTATGCGCATCGAGCGAACGCATTCCAGGTGAACGTCCGAGCAAATGGGCGGACATTGCCACCGTCCTTGGCGGTTCCGGCAGCACGAAACACCTCAAGGGAAAGAGGTAAAATATACCGCGCGTAGAATTAGAAATGTAGAATGTAGAAAGTGCAAGCGCTAGATACTAGTAATACTCTATAACTACAACGCCTCACGACTTTTTAGCGTTCGCGAATAAATCTTTCACGTCCCAATCGTCACCCGCGTCGTCGTCGTCCTCGTCGTCGTCTTCTCTTTTCCCTTTCTTCTTCCCTCCATTTTTACCTAAAAACTTCTCCAACTCTCCAACCCTCCCACTATCGTTCAACCCGATTGCAAAATACGCCAAATGCCTCCTTTTCCTCGCCATCAGCGCTTTCTCGTCGACCGTGTCTCCCATCAGTTCCAATTTCCTCTGTTCTTCCGCTTTCACTTTCTCCCTCTTTTCCTTGAGACTTTTCTTCCGTTTCTTCAATTTATGCTTGCGAATTTTGTTTTGTTCCGATGATGATGACGAGAACGTGCCTCTTCCTTCCTTCGCGCGTTTGAGCGATTGTTTGACCAGTTTGGAGGACATGATGTGGTTGTGAATTAGTATTATTAGTATTATTCCACGAGAGCTTCTTCTTCTTCTTCTTCTTCTTCTTCTTCTTGTTAGTGTTGTCGGTGAATAATGCGACCGAAAAGAGCCGCCAAATACTGAAGAACAAGAAGTAATGAAAAACAGACGAAAACGCGTTGCAGAGTGAAAATGTGGCAGAAGGAGCAAAAAAAAACAAAAAATTCAAAAAACTTCAAAGCAGCAACAACAACAACTTCATTACCATCATCATCATCAAAAGCGGGCTTCTCTGCGCTCTGCCTTTGTCGCCTTAAACAACGGAACGATCGCTCGGTGCAGAGCTTATATATATATATATATATATAAACGCGCGATGTCTTCAAAACTCTATTCGGACGACGACGAGGAGGAGGAGGAGGAAAACGACGACTCTTACCCGAAAGATTTATACGCGACTTTAGGCTTGAGAAAAGAGGATTCCCCGACGTCTGTGGAGATTAAAAAAGCCTACCATCGATTCGCGTTGAAGTTACACCCGGATAAAAACCCCTCGAAAGATGCGTCGAAACAGTTTCAGACGTTGCAGAAAGTGTACGCGGTTTTGAGCGACGAGAAGAAGAGGAAAGCGTACGATGAAACCGGAAGGGTGGATGAGATGGATTCGGAGGAGTTTAACGACTTGTACGAGTATTATCGGACGATGTATAAGAAAGTCACGGAGGAAGATATACTGCAAGTGACGAAGGAGTATTTAGGGAGCGAAGAGGAAGCGCGAGATTTGAAAGCGTGTTACGTGAAATTTGAGGGCGACATGACGAAAGTGTTTGAATGGCAGATGTGTTCAGATATCGAGTTCGATTCGCACCGGTTCGCGGAGCTTATCGACGGTTATATTTTCAGCGAGAATTTGGAAAGGTATCCAAAGTATGAGGAGTATTTGAAGAAGCACGTGAGAGGGAAAAAAGCGCCGGTGGACCCGTTGACGAACAGAGTGAGCAAGAAAAAGTTGAAGAGCAGCGGTAATGGAAAGGAGAATGGCGAGATTGGGGGAGGTATGGGCGATTTGCAGGCGTTGATATTGGCGAAGAATAAGAGTCGAGCGGGCGCGGCGGATGATTTGTTCGCGAGGCTGGAGGAGAAATATGGTGGTGGCGGGAAGAAGAAAGAAAAGTCGACGCCAACGAAAGTGAAAAGTGGGAAAGTCTCGAAGAAGAAGTAATAAAAGCAGTATGTAAAATAGTACCGGTATATATCGCGTGTCGCGAATAAATCATCAAAAATTCTCTAGAGGAATCCTTTTCGAAACCCAAACGTAGGATTGCGCGTCTTTCTCCGTCCATCTTCAAAGTTCAGACGCAGTTTTCCGTGCTCGGTTCTTTTCATCCTGTGCACGCAACCGTCCAAAGCGGATGTGTGTATCGTTTCGTCGTCGTCGTTGCTTACTAAAATCTGACTCACGCTGCCGTTGTGCGCGCGGACGACATCCGTCGCTTCGCCGGTGGAGACGTCCCAGACGCAGATAGTTCCGTCGCCGGAATTATAGTTTTTGTTGAACCCGTCGTCCGGTGTGTCGCTGTACTCGGATCCGGTGAATAATCGCGTGTTATCTTGCGACAAGGAAAGCGTGGTGATGAAACCTTCGTGATGACACGGAAACGTTCTCTTTTTCAAAGCGCCGGATGGAATACCTTCGTTTTTAGCTTCCGAGAGCAGTTCGAACATGTGCACGCACTTATCGGCACCTGCGATATAAAGAACTTTTTTTGATTTCGAGACAACCATCGCTCGAACTTCCGTCCCCGCGTTGAACTTGAACATTGGCGACGGCAAATCATCCGCTGAATTTTCCTCCTCAAACGTCTTCTCGAGATCCCAAAAAGCAATCGTTCGGTCGTTAGAACCGGAAATGAGCGTCGTTTCGGTATCTTCGTCGTAATACGCGAGCGATTGTACCGGGTGAGCGTGTGCACTGAAACGATACGTGACGACCGTCGGTGTTTCCTCTTCGTCTTCTTCGCCTTCTTTTTCGTCTGCGTGTTGTTCTGGTTCTCCTCCTCTTTCTTCTTTTTCGTCTGATACTCTCACTTCTTCTGCGGTGCTTTTTTTCGCGTCATCGCTCGCGCTCTCTTCCGTCTTCTTCTTTCTGTAAGGCATATTCAACGCTTCCGTCTGTTCCTTCTCTGACATGTCTGAAATCATGATATCGTACATTTCGTTCATCTCCGATGCCGTTTCAAACTTATCGAAGGATCTCGTGAGAGTAAAATCGTCGTCGTCGTCGTCGTCGTCGCACTCGCGGACTTCCTCGATGGTGGCGGATGGCGATGACATTTGTTCACCGCTGCTCCTTGATTTGTTGAAGAATCCTTTCGAAATGAGCGTTTTCTTCGTCGATACCTTTTCTTCCACCTCTTGCTTCTTCTTCCTCCTCTTTCTGTTCTTATACACCTCTCTCGTGGCGAAAAAGCTGCCGTCGCGAAACACCGGCGAGCCGAAAAAGAGAACCTCCAAATCCTTCGAAATCACCTGAGAGCGACAATTAGCTTTCCTTGATACGTGTGGTCCTAGCAATTTGCCTCCCGCGACGCGTTTGAATATATCCTGTACTTCTTTCGGTGCTTCGTATGCTCTCAAAACGCACGTCTCTTGCGTCAACCCTCTTTCCTCGAAACATCCCGGCTCGACAATTTTCACAAACGCGCCGTTATCGAAACCAATAGCTAACACGTCCTCGTTTAACCGCATGCTCCTCACTCTACTCTTCTTTGCGACGTTTTCACAAACCTTATTCAGTTCTAACCTTTGCTGCGGCACCGTCGGATTCATCCTCCTTTGCACGTTCAACTCGCCTTTCGCGAACCCGATATCCACGCACCCGTTTTCGCGACCGCACGCCACGGACAACGAACTCGGAAGCGCACAAATGCACGTCGCACCAATATCCATCCCGCTCTTTTGAATCGTGTCCTTATTCTCTTTCGTCGTCTCGTACGGAATCAACACGTGCGAAACCATCTCTAACCCGTTCTTGATTTTGTTTTTTTTCTCCTCGGTCTTGTCCTTGTTTTTCTGGTGGACGTTTAAACGAATCTTCTCTTTCAAAACGTTCCTCGTTGGTGCAGCGAAAGTCTCTTCGTTCTTCGTATTCTCTTCCTTCGCCAGTCGCATTTCAGCTTTCCTCTTCTCCTCCATGACCCTCGCTCTAGCTTTCAATTGCGCCTGCTTCACCGCGTCGTATCTCTTCTCCTCCTCCTCCCCGATCTTTTTTACATCATCTTCCCCATCACATCTCCCATTCAACGCCTTTTCAATCAACGCGTCTCGGTTGTTCTCGTCCTCGAAATTTTTCGCGTTGAAAGAAGCCAACGCGGCCGCGCCGGGCGTGACCAGCGTGATCGTTTCCTCGTTTTCACTCATTTGTGTTTCTATTCTTCTTCCTCTCGATGATAAATGGTCTCCGCTACTACCGGCGGGAAAAAAGAAAGAGTTGATCAGAGATACGAGAGAATTTGACGATCTTTTGAGCGTTATGGCAAGCGTTTTTTTGGCAAGCCAAGAGAAAAAAATACGACTGAGAAAAAAAGTCAAATCACATGCGATGTGTGAAAGAACGAGGACATCAAAGAAGAAGAAGAAGAAGAAGAAGAAGACAACAAAGAAGCGCAAATACTAAGCAATGAAGAAGGGCGCGACGACGAGAGGAGATTCTTCCTCCTCTTCCGCGCCGCGGATGGGGAGAAGACTTCGTTTTCGTCGTAAAAAGAAACGCAAGCGCGAAGAGGAAGAAGATTCAGAGGAAGAAGACGAGACGACCTCAAAGAACGACGACGAGAAACTCGAAGCGCTTCTCGAAAACGCGTACAGACACGACCGCGCGATCAAACGATTGAACAAAGAAACCGAACAGGAACTCCGGTCGACGATAGCGGCGTACCAAAAGGACGATTTGACGACGTTTGCTAAAAAATACGCGGGGGATGCGGAGGATATTCGCCAGAGGCATGCAAAAGGGGTGGAGGCCCTTCGAAAGCGTTTAGACGGGAAAAGCGAGCTTTCGCGCTCGAAGGGATGCGTCGATGAACACGACGTCGACAACAGAGCGAGAAAAAAAGCAAAGTTTGACGAAAGCGACGACGACAGAAACGACGCGAAGGCGACGAGCGATGCGAACGGTTCATTTGCTCTTGCGCCGATACCTCGGGTACCCGGCGCTTTACGTTGAATAATAGTAATAATAGTAATACATCCATCTCAAAACACCCAATCATTCACGAGTTTGGAGGCGGTTTCTTCGCCACCGCCTCTTTCGCAAACTTCTCCGCCACTTCCTTCGCCTCTTCCGCGTATCGTTCCACGCTTTCCTTCGCTTTCGAAGCGCCTTCGGAGACTGTTTTATAGACGTTTCCTTTCCTCATCGCGTCGTCGGTTCTCACCGCAAATCTCTGGAACGATTTCGAGTTTGCGAGCGCGTTCACGAGGAACTCGTTGAGGACGTAATTCGCCAGGCGGCCTACGAACGACATGCGTGAAGTTGTGCTCGTTTCGTTCGTTCGTCTCTTTTTCTCTCTCTTTCTCTCTCTCGTTTGGTCTTTGTCTTCTTCTCGCGCTTTCTAATGGAGGAAAAGAGAAGTTTCGGGAAAGTATTCGTCACTTAAATTCACGCAAATACTCAAGTATTCTTAAAGCGGCGAGAGAGAGAAAGGGAGCACACACACGCGCAATAAACTTGCCTGCAAAACTCCCGTTCGTTTGTTCGTGATAATAAATCATCGTCATGGCACCGGGACCGTTCACGCTCCCGTCCGCGGAGAACGATGTAAACGAGAAGCGAAAACGAGCGGCGATCCGCGAGGTGAAAAAATGGGCGGAATCGTACATCCCGAACGACATCTTGGAGAAGCACGACTGCATCGTGGACGTGTCGGAAATCCAGTGCGGAGACCCGAACTGCGCGCCGATTGATACGGTCGTTAGGTTATTGTTTAAAGGGAACGTTGGGTACGTTTTGCTTTGGAACGAGACGACTTGAATTGTTTGTCTGTCTTGTCTCTCTTACTCGTTCTTTCTTTCCCGAGAGCTCTCGCGCTGACCTGTCCTTTCTCTTCTTTCTCTCCTCGCACGTTACAGATGCGTCTTCGGCCTCCCGTTTGAAGCGGTACAAGTGACGAAAGAAATCCTAGACGAACAAATGCCTCCGGAAGAGTACATCGAAGGCTGGATAGAAGGCCGAGAAGACTTGGAGTGGCCGCCCGGACCAGAGCTCGCGGAAGGCGAAGGCCCTCCGGAAGGCGTAGAGTTGCGATTCGGCGTAGACGCGAGAGTGGAATGTTGCATCGGGGTAGGCGAAGACGGATGGGCGCCGGGAACAATCGTCGCGTTGTGGTATCGACACCCGACGTGGGGACCGAAAGATTACGCGCCGTACCAGATTCAGTTGGACGATCACGACGGGTTAATTTTCGCGCCTCAAGATAGCGACGTGTGCATTCGGCTTTTGCAGGACGGCGGGATGAGCGATAGGTCCACGCCGGCCGAAGCCAAGTAAAACACGGAAGAAAACGGGGTGAGAAAAACGAACGCGCGCGAAATATCATAACACGAAATTAACACTTCAAATAGCACACATACTACGCAAACTTTTCTATATATTATCATTCGAACGAATATTTGTATATTTGCGATGAAAATTTTCGTATCTAATACCTTGGGAACTCTTCATTTTTTGCGCGATTTTCCAAGGACATGCTCGCGCTCGCATCGCCAACACTCACGCGCGCGCTCTTGAAACCAACACCTAAAACGATTAAGCGCGATAATAAGAAAATAATGTTCAGTCCAGCGAAGATTATCAAGCGCGTCGTCCCGGGGGGTTCTCCGAGAAGAAAAGAAACTCGTATTTTTTCGCAAACGCAAGATACACCAACGGGAACCGCCGAGAAAAAGAAGAAGTCGTCCTCTTCATCAAAGACGACCGTCGATGAAAAAGAAATGTCCGTGAAAGACGCGAAGGAAATCTTTCAATCCACGTTGCACTCGAAGATGACGGTGGAAACCGCAGAGTTGATCGCGAAGAACTTTGAATCCATGGGCATTCAAACACCCAGAGAGCTGAGAAAAATTGTCGTGAAGCAAAATATCAAACTGATTTTGTTCGAAGCGATGTCGATTCTCTTCAACTTGGGCGTGACGGTCGCAATTTATTCGATTTTTCTCCTGAACGGCGCGCCTGTGGCGTGGGAACCAGGAACGTCGGAGCTGGTCAGTCAAGTCATCGCCTTTACGTTGTTCATCTGCGCCGGAATCTTCAGCGTGGAAACGGTCGCGCACACGGTCGTGTTCTTCTCGTTCGTGTACAGTTTGTTCTTTTTTTCGTTTGCAAACTTGGACAAGTTCACGAAAGCCATGCACACGCTGGCCGAAGACGCTGCTGGTCAGCCAGATTTGTCGTCGATTCGTTCGATTCGAAGAGCCGTTTCTGCGACGAGAGTTTTGCAGAAACTCAACGAAGTTAAGAAGGCCATAATCGAAGACAAGAAGCTCGCAGACGAGAGTTTAAAGGACATGCCCGAGCTGAAACGCTTATCGGCGTACTTTGAACTCAAAAACGCCATCGACGAACATGGTTTTAGCTACGCTCAGTATGGCTTAACCGAAGAACGCGCGATGGTGTTGGCGTCGTTGTTTGCCGACGTGGACGAAGACGCCGACGGCGAGATCAACGAGGAAGAGTTGCGAAAGCTGCTCACAGAGATGGCGAAAAACGAGCACGTGGAGTGGACGTCGTTGAATGCAGATTTCAACGTGGCTTTCAATCTCTTGGATACCGATGGTGACGGCAAGATTGATTTGGACAACTTTTGCGAGTGGTTGAGTGAACCGGAAAAAACAAAGAAAGAGGAAAGTAAGGCGTCGCCGCGCTAAAGCCAAGTAGAAAAGAGGTTGAACGGTAAAAGAGAGAGAGAAAGAGAGAGAGAGACAGACAGACGCACCCAAATTCACACATACACCCAAATTGAATAAATATACAAGTTCATACGTTTTACTTTACATTAGCATCTAAATATTTCTACGCGACTATCTAATCATTGAGTATTTCTCTTTTCGATTCGATACAAGTGAAAATTTCCATCCTCAACGCGTTTCTCGAAAACGAGATTTGCGTATTTTCTCACTTCATTCTCGAAGCACTCAATCATGACCCCTTTCTTCTCGTATCTATCTACAACGGATATGAAAACCACGCCGCCATCATCTTTCGTAAACATATCAATAACAGAAATTAAGGGAGGGATGATTCTTTCATCGTACGCTAACTCGCTTCCTATGACGATATCAAATCGCTCCAAATCGGTCGTCGGCTTACGCAGCGTCTCGCGCATCCATTTCATTTCGTCTTCTTCATCGTTACTCTTCAGGCTCTTTGAAAGTGAACCGTCAGCGATGCTCCCGTCCTCTCGTTCATCCATTCCGCATGCCTCTTCCCACAACAATCTCTTCACTATAAACCTTTCTCGATTGGATAACCCGTTCAACTTGCCGTTCGCTTCGAGGACGTTCAATAAAGACGGAACGTATTCAGTCACCACGATGCCATCTAAAACTTCCTCTTCTTGCTTAGCTGAGAACAAACCGAGCAAACCACACCCTGCCCCGAGCTCTAGCACCCTCTTCCCTCTAAATGAATCTCTTTTCGTCTCTTCTCCGCGCGTCTCTAAAAACCATTCGCACATACGCTTTTCTGACTCGTACACGTAACATCCCAACCCGCCGTCTTGAAAATCAACGGTATCGAGCGCAACTTCGAACTTCCCTCCAAATTGATACACCTCTCGTCTCCCTTTCTTCGCCTGATCCCCGGAACAGTTCGCCACGACAATCGACACGTCTTCGCTGAATTGCTCGTCCACGCAGCACGCTTTAATCAGCGAAGAAAACCTCGCGTGTTGTGTTATCCAACGCACTTTATCCGCCTGAAACGATAAAGATTTGAGCTCCTGCAAAGCGCTCTTTTTCTCGGCATCGGACGACGATTTCTCGAAGAATCTTTCAAATATGTGGTCCGACGGGTCCTCAATATCCTCCTCGTTAATCGCGTTCGCGTTCAACATCTCGCTCTCAAAGCTCGGTGTTTGATCATCCCCTACCTCAGTTGTATCTCAGTTGTTGCGTTTGCGTTTTCTTTCCCCAAAAGCAGTTCTAGGGGAAATTTTTACGAAGAAAAAAACGTCAAAAAGTTGACGCGAAACATCGCCGAGAAACGTAAAGAGAGAGAGAGAACGCGAGAGCGATTCGTGGTCGAGAGAGGTGGTGCGTTTGTCGTTCACTCTCGTTCCTCTGTTTTCGTCGCGTGACTTAAAAGAGAGAGAGAGAGAGAGAGAACATAAAGGAGAGATATGAATCTTCTCCGAACGGCGACGACGAAATTGTATAACAAAGTCGTCTCTCAATCGAACGAAGAAGAAGACGACGAGGATAAAAACAACGGTCCGTTAGACGAAGCGTTGTCGTCTGGTGCCGGTCGCGGTGGAGGTGATGGTGGCGTTGCTTCTGCTTCATCGTCCTCGTCGTCCTTTATGATGCGCAATAAATTCGAGAGGAAGAAGAGCGCTTTAATATTTAACGAGAAAAAACCATCAAACGTCGCCAAAGAGGACGAAGACGTGAAAGACGTGATGTTTGACGAGACGTTAGCGAATGAACTCATGCTGTCGAAACTGTGGAAAGAGGTCGAGGTAAAAGCAAACGATGGTGATGCTGCGACGACCAGGGACGCTTTTCTGCGTTTGCTCGTCGCCGACGCGCGGAAGCGTTGGGACGCGAAGAAGATCGTGGACAAAGTGGAAACGCCGAGCGGGATAATCGCCGTCGGTGTTGGTCGGTGCGGGCACCCGAGGAAGGTTTTGGAGTTTGTTTTTGAAGAATTAATGCGCGCGAAAGAGAAGTTTTCTAGACAGCTGGAGGTGTTTAGTAGCAGCAATGAAGAATTAGATGGAGAGCCAGAGGAGGATGTAAATTCTGGACGCGCGGCGATTCGAGCGGCGGCGAGGATGTGTGCGAGCGAACGGAACCGGAGAATATTTTTAGAGATAGGTTCAGAGAGTAGTTATAGTAGAAGCATACTTGAAGAAATGAGCGCGATTGGAAAGTTTGCGGCGGGTAAGTTGCGAGGAATATCCGTGAACGAGGTGGACGCCGAGCACGCGAGTGGAGTCGTGAATGCGTTGTTTGAGGTATGTGTGGCGGGTTGCGAGGCGATTCTATGGTATTCAGATCCCGATGGAACCAGATGGGAAGAAAGAAAACATGCACCAAACGATGCATTTACTACGGTACCAACGCGTTACGCCAAACTTTTGTTTGAATCGAACGCGATGAGTGCATTGGTGGAAGTCATGAAGGCTGCTCGTATAGCGCGCGCTAGGTTTTCTGGAGGTCTTAGTAGTAGTGAACATTCAGCTACGGCATCATCGCTATCGATCCCCGACGATCAAATGAAAATAATTGCGACGAGTTTAGCGTGCGAATTCGTAGCTCTGCGTGTGATTGGATGTGCGGTGATGGGTGATGAGAACATGGTCTCGTCCGCGAATACGAACGGCGCGTTGGATGTCGTTCTCGAAGGGACCGGGCGCATGCCCACAAACTTATTAGAAGCAACTGTTGGAAGCTCGTTATCGTTGCAAACATCGCTTTTGAACAGTTTTGGCTCTCTTTCGCTTGCTTCCTCAACTGTGTCTAGGGCAATCTCGAGAAAGTCCGCTCGCGCCTCAGAAGCGAAAGATCGAGCAGTTGCCGGGGCCCTCGCGGTAGCCGTCACGTGTAGCGCAATCGAAGATGACAATGATGCCAACGTCATCATGGATTCCGCTTTCACTGCAGCCGCTGCTTTCATAACGAAGTCTGAATCGGATGAAGTAGCATCGCAGATTGTAAACATAGGTTCGTCAGCACAGTCTTTATCTATTTCAAAGAAGAGCGCTTTGAAATTGCGCGCGGGTTTGGCGAGATTCGTGATAGACGCCTTCAATCGTCATAGCACAGGAGAAGAAGAAGAAAATGAGGAAAAAAATGATGCTATCATATCAAATGAAAATCGCGAAATTATCATCGATGCCATCATCGATGCTAAAGTGTGGGAGACTTTGTTAAACTCCGAAACATTCGGTGAAGTTCCTAAAATCGATGGCGGCGGGGAGAGCAACAAAGAGGAAGACGAAGAAACGCATCTCGCGCGCGAGGAAGCGATATTATTAGTTGGCTTAGCACTCGATAACAAGAGGCCAGGAGATGAAAACGCATTGCAGCATATTCTATCCGCCTTTTGTCAACGCGTCTTTCATCCTTCCGCGTGCGAAGCCTTAGCCGGAGCTTTACTGCGCATAGTGTATAGAAACAATCCTCGAGATTGCAGAGCTTTGGTTGAACTCGAAGCTCCGAATAGAATAGCAGCGGCAGTACATAGTCAAGTGAGAGTGTGGATGTGTCCACCAAATATGTTTGTCTTTGGGGATACCGAGGAAACAGAGAAAAACGACGCAAAGACAAAGTGTGCGCGAGCGTGTGCGGAGTTATTGCAAGCTTTAGCAAAAGAGACCGAAGACCCTGCGCTTCGTCTCGCCTCAGCGCGGTCTCCGTCACTCTTGAGCGTATTATTCGACGATTTTTTGTGGGTAAACGGTGAGTCTTTGGAGTTTGCTTCAAGTTTGGCGACGTATATTGCCGTGGAACAAACGCGAACGGCGGATTCGGAGCTATTCTTTGACATCGATGCCTTTTTCCTTTGGATCAAAGCGTTTTTTCAAGCGTTACCAAAAGCACGCATTTTTGATAGAGAAAGTGATAATGGTGAAAGCGGTGGTGTTTTGATCCCTCTTTTGAAATCTATTCGGAATATTGCCAAGAGAACGCCTCGGGCCAGCGTGCGCAAATGCCAAAATTGGGCAACTATTGAGAACGGCGCTTTATTTCTCACGTTGGCATCACTCTGCGACGGCGAATCCGGTGAGGTGGTTGCCTCTACCGCGCTCGAAACGATTCATTACGCAATTAAAACTAGTACCGATGCCGCGCAGACGTTTGAACAATGCGTAGGGTACGACGCCTTGATTGAAGCCATGAGAATTAACGAAAGAGGCAAAAGTTCGTTCGCGAGTGAAGTGACGCTTATGACCTCAATTCGATTCGCGTGTGACGACGATAATATCGATGAAAAAAGCTCTTCGCGTGCGTGTAAGATAACCTTGAGAAACCCGGGTGCGCTGCGAATCGCGTTCTCAATCGCTCGGAACAGCGAGCGGTGTTCAAAATCCTCTCAGCTGTTTCTGTTGCGGTTCCTTGTCGATTTACTCGAGAGATCCGTCGCCTCTCGAGAGTGCGCGACGAAAGCGGATGCGCTCACGCACCTTTTCGAATGGTGGTGTAATTATAATTTGGATGACAAAGCTGGCGATGTACACGATACCATCATTCACGATGCCAAATGCGTCGAAAACATTGCCAAGTGCATCGAATCTTGCGCTTCTCACTGTCTCACCGCGCTACAACTCCGACACGCGATGAAAACATTGAAAAAGCTTCGCTCGTCCGAATATAAAAGGTTACTTATTGATGCGTTGAAACGCGCGGCAATTAACGATGCGCCTCGAACTTTCTTCGATTTCGCTGGTGGCGCTTCTGGAGGGGTTCGCGTGAAGAAAAAAATTGCGGAGTGTTCAAACGGTGTCACAATTTCGATGTGGATACGCGCAGAAATTGAAGACGAAACCAACGAAGGCAATGCGTCGGCGGATCAAGGAATCTTTAGTCTCCTCACAGAAGCTGGTGTTGGTTTATGTTGCTCGTTGCGTCCAGATGGATCTCTGAAACTCTCGTCGCTTTTACCCAACGGTGAAAGGCACGATTGTTCGTTTTACGACACGTCGTGCCCAATTATACCAGGGAAGTGGACGCATGTGTGCGTATCCGTCAAAGGTGGTGGTCTTATTCTTGGTGGTAGAAATGCGAGCGCGTCGAGCGCAAACGCGCGAATCTGCGTAGATGGTAACGAATCTTACCCGCAAAAGTTGAAGTATCCTTGGAACCGAGCAAATGTGGCAACGAGCGTCGCGCAGAGTATCGCAAATGCAGCTATAGGGGATCCGATTTTGCCAAACTCTTCCTACGATGGCAATAAAGGCACAGTTTCTTTGCACATCGGGGCCGCTGCTGGTATAGCGAACTTCGCAAAACCTTTCACGGGGCAGTTTGCAACATTTCGAGTTTTCTCCGAGGCGGTGGATTTCAGCGCGGCGCTCCTTCTCTACGCTTTAGGAGCGGAGTACGTCGGAGCGTTCATGCCAACCGAAGCCGAACCTTCCATATTACTCCTTCGTAGGGGTATATCAATGACAGCTGCGAGAGATGTTTTCGAGAAGAGTTTGCGAACGAGCTTGAAAATGACTATTGATGCGACTGCGGCGACTGGGAACATGCGCACTCGCATAAACCTGAATGTGTCTAAAGGCGAGTCAGAAAACAGTGACGATGACGAACTTTGCGCGAGAGTTTGCAGCACAACGTCAGCTGCAGATGTCTGCCGGTCGCTCGGCGGAGCTGAACAACTCATCCCCGAGCTTTTAGAGCAGCAAAAAGACGATACTGACGATTTGAAAGTGCTTCCGGCGGCTGTTTCGCTCATCGCAGCTTTGCTTTCGGATGGGGGATACCCACTTCGCGCGCGAGAGAAAATCATCGCTCTAACCGCACATTCAATAACTTCAAATCGACTCTCTAAAGAGCTTATTCCAGCGTTTGATTGGTTAGCGAAAAGTTGCGCAGGTCAACAACCTCGTGTAAAAAACGGCGCGGTGCAGACACCCGAGTGGTTGGCGGCGTTAGGGGATGCTCGATCTGAAATATTCAATCCCATAAAATGGGCCAGATCGACGTGCAAGGACGCGCGCGCAGAGTATGTTGACTTTTTGAGAAGTAATTGCTCAAACGCGGAGCTTTTACGAGTTTTACCTGTTCGACGAATCGTTCGATCGCTGGAAAAGTTTTGCCCGGCTGAGGACGACGCCTTTCGCAAAGGGTTGTTTGAAATCCTCGAGAACATCCTGATGGACGAAACCATTGATATCGACGGTGTTTATTGCATAGACGCAATCGAATCTTTATGTGCGGCGGCTTCACGATCAGATGCGCACGACGGTTTCTTAGTCGATTGTCTCGCTTTTCTTCGACGCGCGTCCAAGACGCACCGCTTTTGTTTCGAGCTTGTTTCAAATTGCGGAGGATTTGCTATAGCGCTTGCACCGATGTTGTTACCGAGTACGACACCGTCGTTTTCGAGTAAACAAAACTCGAATTCGGCCATGGCAGCACGGATACTCCATTTGGCGTTTTCGCTTCCTGAAACGGCATCCCCAATCGAGTTAGCACTCGATGAGAACGCCGGTGATGCGGACACTGACGGCGAAGGAAAGAATCCTTCTCCGCGCGGTCACACGAAGGCGATGGAAAATATTAGGAACGCATTGAAAAGCCTCGCGTTGAAAGCAACGCCGTCGAGTAAGAATTCCTCCTCGGCAGCGGAGAAGGATTTCGGCACGAGCAAATCTGAACGTAGAATGGATGTTGCCGCAGCGAATGGCGCAATCGATGCGCTCGGAGAAGCCTTGTTCGGAAAGAGTAATGAAACCATCGTCAATGACGAATCGAGTCAGATCCGGGAGGCTCTCGTCGAGTTAGCCATCGACGGCGACGATGTCAACGTAAAAATCAAACATCCGAAAGCGTTCGCGTATTTTCTTCGCGTGACGAAAAGCTGCAACATCGAAAAGTATGCACACGCTAAGCTGCTCTTATCGAGTTTACTAGAGAGTCACGGGAACAACGCGAAGGCGCTCTCGCAATGTAAAGTCAATATTTCAAAGTGTTTAAATGCCGCGAATGATCCGGAAGACGCTCGCATATTAAATCTCATTCCGGATGCCGCATCTAAAGAGAAAAAGGAACTGCCGATGAAAGAAGATGCCGACCAGATGGAAGATGACGATTGGGAAGACGTATCTGCGCCTCCCGCGTTTGCGATTCAAATTACACAAGTCGAAGCGAACATTGCTAAGTGTGACAAGCGAATAGCGGACGAACAGTTTGCCGTGGAAGAGAATGAAGGTTCGTTACGTCGTCTTTTATTTGGTTTAAAATCGAGATGGCAAAAAGCACAAGACCAGGTATTTGCAAGTGATGCGTCGACGGTGGGTGATCATCTCGGCGACGATGGATTTTATGTACTCGATTGCGAAAAAGAAGATTCTGTTGGACGCCGTTTACGAGTAAGAAGGGATAGAATGGATGCGTTGACGCGACAACTTTCGAAGAGCAACACTTTAGTGAATGCCGCCGTAGCCTCGAAAGGCAGCGGCGTTGAAGCGCAAGAGGAAAATTTGCCGATTTTGCAATCCGCCGCGAAGCAATGGAAAGACAAAATCGATGCAAGCGCCTCGACAGTAAAACCATCGCCCTCGGGAAACAATACAATCAACGAAGACGCGGACCTCGACGGCGATCTCACCGAATCCGATGAAGATGAAGAAACGATGCAAAAAGAGCTCGAAAGGCTTCGTGAAGTAGACGCGAACGAAAAGTCCAAGCTTCTCGACAAACAGAAAACAGCCGAGTGGCTGCATTCCAAAGCTGACGAAGCGAAACGCGACAAACACATCTTTTTTACCGTTTCGAACGTGTGCATGGTGTCGTCTTCAGATTTAGTTATCGAAGGTACTCTAGATGTTGCGAAAGACGTGGTCTTCTTTACCGCTAACCGCGATGCGGCGTTGGATTCTATCGACGACGATAAAGAGAACATAGTAAGTCGTTTTTGGAAGTGGCCCGTGAATACCATTGTAGAACTAGTCCATATGCGATGGCGTTTGCGTAATGTTGCCATTGAAATGTACACTAAAGATGGTCGCTCGGTCTTTTTCGCCTTTGCGAACAAGAAACTGAGAGTTGAAGCGTCGGTGAAAATCGCTTCACTCGATGCCTCCATCGTCATTCTTGACCGACGACAAAAAAATCGCACGGCGCAACTGATGCAAAAGAGATGGAAAGAGCGCGAAATATCCACCTTTGATTACTTGATCGCTTTGAATAAACTCGCTGGACGAACATATCACGATTTATCGCAATATCCAGTGTTCCCGTGGATCTTGAGCGATTACGAGTCGGCGACGATTAATCTCGAGGATCCGAAAGTTTATCGAGATTTATCGTTACCCATAGGTGCTTTAAACCCAGTGCGTTTGAAACAGTTCATCGAGCGCTTTAAACAGCTTGAGAGTGACCCTGATGCGTCTATGCCTGCCTTTCATTACGGCTCGCACTACTCATCTGCAGCGGTTGTCTTGTACTTTTTGATTCGATTGGAACCATTTACGAATTTATCGAGGCAATTACAAGGCGGTAAGTTTGACCACTCGGATAGATTATTCTCCGATATTTCGCAAACCTGGAACGCGGTCCTTGAATCTACCGCAGACGTGAAAGAGTTGATCCCGGAGTTTTTCTACCTTCCGGAGTTTCTCGAAAATAGCAACTCGAACGTGTTTGGGAAGCGACAAGACGGCTCCTTAGTCGATACTGTCGTGCTCCCGAAATGGGCCAATGGTAGCACGCGGACATTTATTCAAACTATGCGAGATGCGTTAGAATCCGACCATGTTTCGCATACCATTCACGACTGGATTGATTTGGTCTTTGGCGCGTCGCAACTAGGCGCTCGCGCAAAATCGAAGAAGAATGTGTTTTATTATTTAACGTACGAAGGTGCGGTTGATTTAGACGCAATTGAAGATCCACAGGAACGCTTGTCGATTGAAACGCAAATCGTTAACTTTGGCCAAACGCCCGCGCAGGTGTTTAAACGACCACATCCAAGAAGAATTCCAAGATTGCGAAGGAAACGCGAGGCGTACGCTTCCGTATACGGAGCCTGCTTGAGAGTCTTCAACGGCGAAGAAGATACCGACGACGAAAACGACGATAGGTTCTCCGAACCGTTCAAATTACAAGGTATATTCCAAGACGCGCAATTTGACGGCGCCGCCATTGTCCAACTATCTTACGACCGCGATAAACTCGTGGCGGTTTCCTCGAATCGTAAAATTTGGACCGCGAGAGTCGTTCGCGAAGGCCATAAACTCGATTTCGACTTCCAAGACCAAAACGCGAGAGTCTCTTTGGAACCAATTAACTCGGCGAACAGCAGCACGAAAGACCAACCGTGCAGATCTATCGCGAGAGAAGCAAAAGTTCGTGAACAAATTATCGGTGGCGCTCGAATGCGTACGAAAGGCGATCGATCGTTTGAGGGTGAAATTCCGCTCAGTGCGAACGGGGTTACAACTCTCGATGGCGGCCGAGTCGCCGTTGTGTCTGGTTTTTGGGACGGAACGATACGTGCATACGCTGGCGATGAATTATGCGGGGAAATCGCCTGCTCGAAAGGCCACAGAGACATTGTCGAGTGTTTGGCGATGGACTTACTGCCGCACCCATCGAAACCGTGGAGATTAGATTTTGCCACGGATGGGGGACACACGTTTTCTGGAGGGAGCATATCTGCGGTACAACACCGCGTGTTTGCACCAAACGTGAACAAATCGAACATGAAATATGGGTATTTAGTTTCCGGCGGCGCAGACGCCTCCGTCGGAGTCTGGGAAATCGTAAGCACGCCAAACGGTTTCGGATTACCTGTGCTGCCCAAACTGCAAAAGTTCGGGCACTCAGACGCCATCGTCTCCGTATCTGTCAACGCGTCGCTCGATATCGTCGTCAGTGGATCACTCGACGGAACTTGTCTTTTGCACGACTTGAACGGCATCGGGTCTGGCGGCTCCTCGAACTCAAACACGAACAAAGGCGATCGAAAGTTGAACGATTTCTTCGAGGAGGAACTTTTGAGTGACGCGGTACCGTTACCATCGCCGTCGGATGATATCGACGGGAAGTATAAAGAAAAAGTATGCGTCCCAGTTTGGTGTTCGATCGCGTTCTCCACGGCGAAGATATTTGTCTTTTGGTCGATCGAGCATCACGCGAACGCAACCACCGGCGTCGCTCATCCTCCCAACGGCGGCGTCCTACGTTCCTACTCCACCAACGGCGCCCTCATCTCCTCCCTCGACGTCTCCCGAAAAGATGCCATAACCTCCTTCTCCTTATCCTCGGACGAAAAATGTATCTTTCTTGCCACCGCCAACGGTTTCGTCAGAGTCGTCGACGCCAAACAAACAGGACTCCAGGTCTTGCACTCGCTGAGAGCGTTTTCGAGCTTTAAAATCACCTCGGTGTGTGACGTCGGTAACTTGCTCTTTGCCGGTTTAGAAGACGGGAAGTTGTGCGTGTGGACGTAAAAGTAGTTTAGAAATAAACGTCTAGAAATACTAGTAGTAGAAATCTAAGAAGAAATAGAATGCATGCCACGCGACGCGCAAAAGCGTTGAAAATCTAAAGAGTTTTTCTCGACCGACCCCAAAATCACGAGTAAAATCACTCCTCAATTATTGTGACTCCTTTTTTTCTCTGTTTGAATTTGTCGAATTGCCCCAACGACCACACATAAAACACACGACACACACACATAAATACATACATAAATATCTTTATGCCCGCCTCGAGAAGAGCAGGGAAGAAACAGAATCGCAGTGATAAAAAGAGACATTCGTTGGACCATTTGTTGCCGTCTTATAAACCGTCTACTACTACACAGAAGAATTCGCCAAATCGAATTTTGAGCAATAAAAGTCCAATTCAACAACAGAAAGCAAACGCGAAGTTTAAGAAGAAGATGCCGACGACGAAGAAGAATCCTCCTCCTCAAAAGCCGGCGGCGAGAACCTCTCGGAGAGGACAACCGCTCGACCCAGCCGTGGCGGCTTTTTTTGACCCGAAAACGAGCGTCACGGCGGAATTGTTAAGTCCAGGAGGCGGTGGTGCAGGAGGAGCAACTTTTTCCCTCAAGAAGAAGAAGAGTAGTAGTAGTACTACTACTACGAAGAAGAACAACAACGAGAAGAAGAACAAACCGTTGCAAGTGAAAAAGACGGTGGCGACGAAAGTGTTGGCCCCGCGAGGGGGAGCGCCGCCTGCAAAGAAGAAGAAGACGCCGGCGAAGAGAGGAGGGAGAGCGGCGCCGGCGGCGAAGAAGACGGCCGTTCCGAAGGCGCCGCAGAACTCGACGCAGTACATCATGGCGGAAAGAAGACGGAAATCGAAGCCGGAAAGACCGATTAAGAGTTTGACGTCGCCGAGAGCGGAACGGCTGGCCAGTCCGGGCGTGCCGCCGAAGAGTAACTTGAACATGTTCGGGAGCATGATGCCGCAAGCGATGAAGGAAGACGAGGAGGAGATGGACGACGGAGAGGATTTGCAAGAGTTAATTGGGGATATTTTCAACGAAAAACCAGTCGCAGTTGCGGCGAAGAGGAAAGTTGGCAACATCGGTGGTCAAGGAGGGAAGAATACCAAGTCTAACGCGGAATCGAACTTATACGACGCGCAGAACACTTTGATCGAGTCGCAGGCGAAGAGAATTGGCGAGTTGCAAAACGAAATCATCCGGTTAAAGATGAAACTGAGAGACTTTGAGGACGAGAAGATGATGGCGGATTCCAACGCCAGTCAGCGTCTGATGGAACGCATGAAAGGCTTATTCAAGTTCTAAAAACGAAAAGTACAGTACTCAATCTACTACTTGTACCTCTACTGGTACCTAGTGATAGCTTTGTTGTTAATTTATTATCTAAATGAACCGTATTTCTTCAACACGGCTCGCGCCAAGTCGTCGCATCCGGACGCTCTGTATATCAAGCTCAAGTTATACGCCGCTTCGACGCTTAAATCTGCGTTTTTCGCAAGATCTTTGTTCGTTTTCACAAACTCGTCTTTAATCTCTAAACACTTCTCGTACAAAGGCTGCGCCAAGTACATCAAATTGATTTGGTGTAAAGCTCTCGCGGCGTTGTACGTCGCCTCCATAGGTGATACATCATTTCTTTGTTTCGCCATCGTATTTAACTGACAAATCGCACGCAAAACTCTTGCGTTCTTTTCAGAATCACCAACGCTCAAGTGCGTTTGTACCGCACCGTGAATTTGTGAGCACGCGATGCCCAAACGTACGTTCGGTTCGTTCGGCGCTAAACGCAACGCTTCTCTCGAATGCATGTTCGCCACCGCCCATTGATCGTTCCAGCCGTGGATGTATCCGGACGCTAACAACGCTGGAACTTTCTCGTTTACGGTCGTTTCAGAGTTAGTTGTGTCGAATTCGTTTCCTGGGAACGTGAATGCTTTTACCGCTTTTTTCGCTGTAGCTAAAACTTTCTTGGCGTTGGTGGTGTTACGACACCCGTCGCGCAAGACGATGTTCCACATTTCGAGAATGTCCGGGTACGCGGTTACAACTTTGTTCGCTTGCTCGGCCATGCCGAACGCGTTGCCTTCTAATTGTGAAAGTTTTGTTCGCATGTAACGAATCGCCACGGTTTGTTCTTTGGACAAACCTCGAGGAAAAGACAAACCAACGATTTTGTCCAATATCGAACGCGCTTCTTTCAAACCGCCGTCCAAGAGAAGCGCGTGTAAGACTTGCACGATCATCACGAACTGCGTCGGGTGGCTGAAACTCGCCGTAGAGTCTCTGTGTTTGTTCAAGATATCAATTTGGTCCGTTATTTTCTTCATTTCTTCCTTGAACTCTTTCGCTTCTTTCTCGCGTTGCAATCGCTCCGCTTTGTCCTTTTCGGTCTCTCCTCCCTCGTCATCGACAACGCTATTATTATTCGTCTCTTCGTTTTGTTCCTCCTGTGGTTGTACTTCGCGTTTTTCGGCGGCGATTTCTTCCGAAGTCTTCGTCTCTTCACCCCGTATTTCTCTTTCAATCTCCGCAACCTCTTCTTTCGTCAAGAATTTCTTATCGAGCTCCCGATTTCTTTCCAAACGTTTGTTCTCGAAGCCTCTAAACGCGCCTTTCGACAACGGGACGAGTTCTTCCTTCCTACTACCGCCTCCGTTCCGACCGCCCCATCCGGTCTTTTGCTTCTTCTTTTTCAGCCCATCTTTACCTCCGGTTTTCTTTAAGTACGCGCTATTTCTCGCGTCCTCTATGTTTTGCAAGTGCTTCGCATCCGCTCGTAACTTTTGAATTTGCGCCTTAACGTCCAACGCTTCGTCCAAGATTTGTTGGACCGTTGGTAACGACTCTCTTATAAAGTCATCCATATTTTGTAACGATCGTCGTAATTCCGAAGCTCGTAATAAAACATTATCATCCACGCTATCGTTTACCAGTTCTTCTAAAGATGGCAACATCTCTTTTGCCTTCTCTTCATCCTTCAACTCGTACAAGAAAATCTCCGTCAATTGTACTCTCGCCGCCGAGCTGTGTTTTCTCGTGCTACAAATCTCTTCGTAAACTTGTTTCGCACCTTCCACACCCCTCGCTATTCGCGCACAATCGGCCATTTTCTCCCAAACGTCTGCGCTATCACGCGTTTTGTCGTATATGAGAAGCGCTTTGTACACTTCCATGGCTTTGTGTTGATCGTTGCCGTGTTCTCGATGCGCGTGCGCCAATCGAAACAAATTTTCAGAGCTCAAATCCGGAAATGGAAACACGTTCTTCTCTCCTTTCTCTGCTCGAGGTGCAGCCTTCTCTATCGCGTCCATGATGACATCCGTACAAATTCTCCCTACTCTTAACTTTGCTTCGCAATTCTTTTCGTATTTAATCGCGTCTTCGTCTGTTTTGTGTTGCTTGTAAATCCCGGAAAGCATAATCAATGCTCTAGCCTTCATCGCCTCGCAATTCAGCGGGAACGTTTTCATCTCCTTGTACGAAAAATGACCTTTTTCTTCCCACACTCGACGACATAACTCCACGTATTCGACGACTTTTTCCCACCAATCTAACTCGCTCACTAAATCAATCAAGAACAACATCGTTTTCATGTCCACTCTCGCGGCGTTCTTTCTCGCGTACCCACCTAAAACTTTCGCCGCGTTCGGCTTCAGGTTACACTCCATGCACAAACTCATGCACTTTATGTGCACATCGTACGGATCTATCAAAACATCTTTCGGTCCTAATGATTCTATAATTTGTTCGTACTGCGCAATCGCCTGTCTCTTCTCGCCAAACTCCTCGTACAAATCTGCGCTGTTCAACCTCAACAAATTCCTCTCCGCGTCGTCTAAAATCCCCTCCGACGCTTTCACTGCTCTGCTCAAACAATATATCGCGTGTCGTCTGTTCTCCAACGTCAGCGCCATATCCGCAATTCTCAACCACAACTCCACGTCTTTCTTACTCACGTGCGCCGCGATGGAATAAAAATCCATCGCCTTCGCCATGTCGCCCTTCTCTTCGTAAATCAAACCGAGCGTGTGATACGGACTCGCCTCATGCGGAGCGACCGTGATGCACTCGTGGCACTTCTCGATCGCCTCTTCCACGAAGTTCTGCACGTACAGCATGTTTGCTAATCCTAAAATTTTCTCCGCCTCTGCGCTCACTCGCATCTTCCTCGACACTCTCGTTCTCTTCACCCCGGGAAGGAACACTTTATTCTTCTGTCTGCTCATCGCCGTCATCGGTTTCATGCTCAAAAACGCTTTCGCCTCGGCTGACATCCCAGTCGCCGCGTCCCCGTCGTCCATAGCTTTTAAAACGTCTCGCGTGGTGTACGTCATGTGCGCGTTTTGTAACGCCGTTTTGCGTTGAATTTCCAAGTTCCTCTGCGTGAAGAGCTGCCGTTTTTTTTCCGCGATTTCTTCGTACGATAACGGTTTGTTCGTGTTGTCGTTGTCCTCGTCGTTCGCGTCCTCTTCTTCCTCCTCCTCTTCCAAATATTCTTCGTCTTCGTCTTCTTCTTCGTCTTCCTCCTCGTTGTACTCGTCGTCCGGCATCCAGCCGGTCGTGAAACGAAACATGATGTTATTTTTTGAATTGGTTTCGAGTGAATTGTGAAGAAAAATTGAAGATGTCTTTGTTTACATCGGGCTACATGTTTTAGTTCTATAAGTCTCTCTCCTTCTCTGCTATCTCTCCATACGATGAATGTTTTAATAATATATAATTGGTTCTTTTCTTTTCTTTATGTTGTGTTTCAAAACAGTGCATTTCTGTTTCTCTGTTTTCAATTCTTCTTCGACCGACCACGCGCGCAAAAGCTCTTCTCTCTTTTTTTAGTTTCCGGCGAGGTACTTTCTGTACTGTTTTCGTCGTCGCTCTTCCACTTGCTCTTGAGCGCGTCGTCTGTACGCTTTCAAGTCCGCGCATCGAGGCACCGGGCACTCGTGCGCGACGCAGCCTTTAGAGTGAACTTGTAATAACGTCCAGATTTTTCGGCACAAGTGGCATCCGCCAGCCGCTTTGGTTTGACACTTCATCGCGTGTTGGAAGAGTTGTTTCACCTTGGCGCAGTTCGGGTTGTCGCACTTGGCGTTGGCACACGAGGAAGCGTGGACGAGTAAAGCCATGGTTCTTTCGATTTGTTGCTGTCTGGCTTGACGTTCCGCGTCGGTCATTTGTTGCTTTTCGCCTCGGCCTCGGCCTTGGCGTTGCAACGGGTGTTGATGACCAACACGCACGCGGCACTCTTCGCAAATATCAAAGTCAGCGCACTTTGTGCATCTGTAACCGGCACCGGCTTCGAGTTCGCGAGAGCAGACGTTACAGGTAGCCACAAACGCTGGTTCGGATGGGTTATTCAAGTGGTACAACACCATCATCGTCGTGTGCTTCGCGCGACGCAACGAATCGAATTGGAAGTGGTTTCCTTGACACAACGAAAGAAACGCTTGTCGCGTATCGAAAAACTCGGATTGCATGGCTTTGTCCTCTTCCTCTTTGACTTTCTCTTCTTTCACGGCCGGCAACGGCGGGCACTTCTGGCACACCAACTCGCCTCTGCTTAAGAACTTCTTCTCCTCTCTGGGCATGGCGGACTCGATCGAGTTACACTCCTCGCACAAACGCAAAGGATCTTTCGGATTTTCCTCCTTCGGAACGTACAAGTTTTCCTCCGCGACGGTTTTGCGGCAGTTCGTACACTTTGGCGCCAAGTGCGCCAAGATGAAATCGTTGCGCATGGCGGAAATCGTCACGCCGAGTTTTTTCATCAACTCGGAGTCTAAATCACCGTCGACAGACGCCGAGTAGACTTTTTTGTTTGCAGATTTTGCCGCTTTGCGCGCGTTGACTTTCGTGCCCGTCGTGAGCGTCTTCATTTGCTTCTTTTGCTCCTCTTGTTCTGCGATGATGCCTGGGATCCATTCTTCAGCAACGCCGGGAAAATAATCGCCATCAAAGTACGGATAATCTCTCGCCGATCGAACCTCTTGCAAAGAGCCACCTAAATTGTACTCGTCGTAAATGTTCGTCACCGAGTGCACGATGCCTTCCTTGGCGGCGCCGCGGAGCATCTTCATGTACCACTCGCGCAACTTGTCGCTTTTAGGGACTTTTTGCACCTTCGGGTGACAATACAAAATGTAATCGTCACCTTGGAACGGTGGGCACGCCCAAATAAAACACGAGGTGAACCCTCTTTGTTTGGCGTAATCCAGGTAGCCAATCAAAATTTGATGGTACACGAACGTTCTCAGTGCCATCGGTTCGCCGATGCTCGCGACGATACCTTCCGGGCGGAAGTATTTCACCGAGTCCAAATAAGACAAGTAAATGCGTCGTTTGTTCGGGTTCGGACAATCCTCGCCGTACTCTTGGACGTAAATTGCCATCAAACACACGTCCACGCCCTCGATTTTTTGAAAGAGCAAAATGACTCTATTCTTGTACAAAAATTCTTCCGGGAAACCGTCCTTCTTGAACGCATCCATGAACCGCTGTTTCGTGTCGCACTTCTTGTCGGTTTGCGATACGACACGAATGGTTAAATCCTCCGCGGTTGGCACCGTTTCGACCGGTATGCCCAGATGTTTCGCTCTTGCGACACGTTCCTCTGCCAAAGCATCCAAGACGCGCTTCTCCAAATAGTCGCCCAAAACTGTCTTCGTCAACGTCTTGGCCGGTTGCATGGAGTTGGGACGTTCAGACGTCACCGTTCGCTCTTGCTTCTCGATTTGCGATAAAATGCACGTAGGGCACGTGAAATGCGCTTCGCCGTGGGTGTTCTTCCTCCCGTTAAACAAGACACATATTTGGTGATACCAATTGTTGCAGAAATCGCATTGGACCCACGGCTCTTCTAAATCGTCGTCGTTCTTCTTCTTAATCAAAGAGTTCTTCGGGAAGCGTTGGCCTTCGATATCGATGTGGCCTTGGATGGTATTATAACACGGATTACACCACGTGTCCTTACGCATCTCGCCTCCCGGAATGTTTGGGACGTGGTAGTACACTTGACCTCTCTTGATTCTTCCGACGCACGAGTAACAATACATCGGCGGCGGCTCAAACGTTAACCGTTCGACGCCGCAAGCGCGGCAGGAAGACTCCGTAGCGTTGGCAATAATCTTGTCGGCTTCTGCATCGCGTCGTCTCGCGGACATTGGCGCCACAATACCAGGTATTTTCTCTTTCCCTTCCGTCAGTCGTAAAGACGCCAAATGCGTTCGGATCTCCTCCGGCGTGAAACATTCCATCAACGACGTGCCTTCGCCTCCTGGTTTTCTATCCGCGTTTCCGGTCCCTTTCACCATCAACGGCGGAGGCATCAAATCAAACTGCGCTTGCGCCGCCTTGGCGGCCGCTTGTTCAGCTTTCGTCATCTTCTGTTTCTTCCCACCACCTTGCGCCGCCGCAGCCTGTTGCTGCGCGAGCATCGCTTGTTGTTGTTGTCGCTGTTTTAACATCGCCGACCGAACTGGGCCGCACACCGGACAACGCGGATCTTTGCAGTTTTGGTGGTGTTTCAACAACTCTCTGGACGCTAAACATCTCGGGTATTGGCACGTCGGTAACGTGCACTTCAAGACATGCTCCCATAAGTGCTTTGCCACGTGGCAGTGCGGCGTATACGGACACTTTCCTTCCGCCGCTTGACATTTCGACGCGTGACGAAGGAAGAGCAACCATCGCTGTTGCTTGACAATGTACGCTTTCTTGATTTGCTCGTCGGTTGATCCGGGCGGCGCGGATGCCCCCGGACGGATGTGTTGTTGCGTTTGTTGCGTTTGCTGTGCTTGCTGTGCCGCTTGCTGTGTCGCTTGCTCCTGTTCCGCCGCTAATCGAGCCGCAGCTTGCGCTTTCGTTTCTTTCTTCTTCTTCTTCCCGCCCGCTGCGGCTTGTTGCTGTTTGCTCGTCGCAGCGATCGCTTTCGCTCTCGCCACTTGCGCTTTCTTCTCAGCCGCAGTTAACGGTTTATTGCTAGTTGTAGTTCCTTGGTTAAATTGCGTCATTTGCGCTGCGGTTAATGGAACGCCGTTTGGTCCGAGCATCTGCATCGGCGCGTTGTTCCCGCCGCCCGGCGACCCCGCTTCTTGACCTCTAATTAATCGCTGTCCATTTGCTAAGACGTTCCCAACCCCGTTCATGGGAACCATTTGCCCTGGTGGCGGCATACCACCACTCCCAATCAACGCACCAGGTGGCACCGCTCCGTTCATTCCCATACCGTTCGCGCTTCCAATCAACGCCGGGTTCGGTTGGCCGCTGTTCATAATCTGTTGCTGTTGCTGCTGCGCTTGCGCTTGTTGCTGCTGTTGTTGCATCTGCGCGGCTTTTGCACCGGGCCTCGTCACCATAATCCTCGCCACGGCCTGTAACCTCGCCTCTAACGTATCTTTATCGCAATACTCCTCCTTCGTTCGCGCGCCTCGATACACCGCTTCTTCGAGACGCAACACAAAGTCCGGAAGCTTTTGTTGCCACTCTTTCGTCACGGACGGTTTGCGCTGTTGAAACAAACGTAATCTGTATTATTATACGTATTATCAAATGAAAGAGTAAATCAAGTTCACCTCGTCAGTTCATGTTCTAGTATCAAAAATCTTCAAACGCGTTTTTTAACATCCAATCGATGCGACGTTCGCGCGGCGAAAACAGCTTCTCAAAGAAGACTTTCACGCGTGTATTTGAAAACGAGTTTGGACCAAGAGAGAGAAAACCAAGAAAAAAAAAACAATCTCGGTTCTTTTCGCCGCGCGACTACGACCAAATAAAACGAATAACAAAACGTACATGTGTTGAATCAAGATTTTCCGTTGTGGAATGTCCTCGTCGCTTTGCCACGTCCGCCATTGCCCGCCTTTTCTTGTCGCCTCGGTCCCGTTGGATGCCATTTCCGATTACTCTTCGCTTTACGCCTTTCTCTCTTTCTTTTCTCTGTTTTTCTCTCTCTGTTTTCTCTTCTTTCAAATTTTTTGTTCGTCTCTTCCTCTTCTGTTCTTTCGTGGCCCTTCTTTCGCCTTCGAAAATTTCTACCCTGCCTTTCGCGCAATCTCACTCGACCACCGCGTATACTCTTCTTCAACGCGCGCGCGATCCGAAGTTTCTTTCCGATCTTTTTCGCTCCTAACGAGGCAAACGTAATCGAGCCGATCAAATACCGGTGGATTTGATCGGTTTTTTACGACGTAACGTGCTCAAAGAGGACGATGAATGGAACTCTGGTGCGCGGTGGAGATTGGGAGATTTTGATTTGTGAGTGCGTGCCTCTCCAAGCAGCACACAAAGTTTTTGCAGGTAAAAGAGGTGAATTTTTTTTCAAAAGAGGATGAAACCAAAGAGCGACTGTTGCTTTTCTGTGCGCTTCTCTTTCTCTCACTCTCTCTCTCTCTCTGCTTTCTTTCTTATAAGCGCTCTTCTCTCCGATGACGAGAAGAAGAATCATCGCGCGAGATTCTTCTTCTTCTTCTTCTTCTTCTTCTTCTTCTTCTTCTTCTTCTTCTAAAGCTCGTCCTTTCCCTACTTTGTTGGGGAAGTTTTATTACTAAAGACGACACCGCGTACGCCTTTTCTTTCGCAGAGTGGGCGTGTGTGTGTTTTGGTCGTTTTGCTCTCTTCCTCGCGTATTTTCTTTTTTGGTTGTTACTTTCTTTTGGCTTTGGCCTGTGCTCTGCTTTTTACTTTGGACGAACGACGAGTTTTTTATCTCCAGAAGAAGAAGAGACTCTTTTCCCCTCTTCTATCCAATGCGTGGGAAACACATTAAAGTTTTTATCATAACACACAACATATAAGAATAGAAAGAAGAAGATGATGTTTTACGGAGTATCATCGTCTGTATCGTCGTCTGTATCGTTCGTATCGTGGATGAGAAGGACAGCAGCAGAGAACAACAACAACCACGGCAGAAGAAGAGCAACGACGACGGCGCAGAAGAAGAATTTGAGGAGGGAAGTCGTGTCGTCGTGTGGTGGGAGTTCGCGGGGGTTGCGAGAAGAACGCAGGCGTCGAAGCGCCCACGCGAAAAGAAGAGAGAAGAAAATAGAGGAGTTCTCCTCCTCGCCGCTGTGGGTCGCGAACGCCGGGTCGTCGGCGAACGCCGAGTCTGAGTTTTACGCCGCCCAAGATGCTCGACACAAAGCGTTCCTCGTCGCCAACGAACTGAAAAAGAAGAAAAAAGTACCAAAAATTGTAAAGAGAACGGTTTCCGCGTTGGTTTTAGGCGTTTTGGCGGCGTTTTTCCTCGGGTTCGGAGGGTGGTTCTGGGTCGCTTTGATCGGTTTGTGCGCGTACGCGTCCGGGACGGAGTATTTCGAGTTGATGTCGAAAGTGAACGAGGAGCTGCCGCACCCGCCGCCGAGGTGGGCGGCAAAGTGGATAACCGCGTGTTCGGTGTTTTTGTGCGTAATCTTGCACGTCTCCGGGGGGAGATCGCTACCAGTGACGATGGCTATGGTTGCCGCGTTTTCCTGCGCGGTCGCGGCGTTAATTTCGAACGAAGAGTCGCACTTCATTGAATTCACGACGACGTTGTTTGGATTATTTTATTGCGGGTTTTTGCCTTCGTTTTGGATTAAACTGAGAGCGATGTCTGGGATTCCGTTGGCAATCGATCGAGCCGGGTCTATCGTTTCCAGTTGGCCATTGCAGCTAGGGGGACCGACAAGTTGGACTTTAGGCGTCTCCATCACGTTGATGACGGTGTTGTGCGTCGTCTCTGCGGACGTCGGGGCGTATTTCAGCGGTAAAAATTTTGGCAAAAAATTCTTCGGGAAGAAGTTGACGACGATTTCGCCGAATAAAACCATCGAAGGCGCCATTGGTGGTGGGATTTTTAGCATCGCGTGTTCCGGAATATGCTGGTATTTGTTGGGGATTCCCGAAGAGTTGTGGAGAACGTTAATTATCGGAGGCTTTATTTACGCGAGTTCAGTTTTCGGAGACTTGTTGCAATCGGTGATGAAGCGCAACGCCGGCGTAAAAGATTCCGGAAAGTTTATCCCCGGTCACGGCGGATTTTTGGACAGATTTGATTCGTACATGTTTACTGGCTCGGTGACGTATTACTTGACGCTCGCTTTAATAGTTGGATTGAATATTCGCCCGAAGTATTTCGGCGCGTAAACAGATTGTGTTTTTAATTATTACTCTTTGCGAAAGAAAAGTCATATCATACATATTCACAAGAACTATATTTTGCTATTTAATCTATGCTCTATTTATGTGTGCTTACGCGCGCCTACGATACATATGTATAAGCTAATTAAACTATTCTTTGCCTACAATTCTCGCTTCCTTAACACTATGTACGAGGTTGTTCCAAAATGCCATCGATCGAACGTCACCACGTCGCAAGTATCTCCTACGCTCTCCCTGACTATCTTTTCTATGTCCTTATTCCAAGCGCATCCCCACTTCTTTTCGTGCATATCAACGTGCGCGTCTAAGATGTTCGAGAGCCAATAGTCGTGCACGCTTCCTTCTGGGGGACGTCCGTGTTCCAACATCAATATCTCGCCGTTTGGTTTCGTCACCCTCGCGAGCTCCTTCACAACCTTCCCTGGATTCGCCGTGGAGCAAAGTCCAAACGTCATCACGACGTAATCAAAACTGTTCGATTTCTGTTTCATCCGCGTCGCGTCGTCCACTTCTGCTTTGATTTCAGTTGTTCCATCGTTACCTACCCGCGAATGAAGAAAAATTTTCTCTCTCGTTTCCTTCACCATCGCCCCCGACGCGTCCGTCAACACCACGCGCTTCAACATCTTCTCCCCAAACGGATACTTGTTCAAATTCCGCCCAGTTCCACACGCCGCTTCCAACACGTCTCCTTTCTTTGCTCTCCGAACTAAACGCGTGCGCAAGAAATCAATGCCGGTGAAAAACTCGTGAAAGTTCAATTCGTCGTCAAACGTTTTCGCCAATTTGTCGTACGTTTCGACCGATGATGATTTCGACGGTGTCTTCTTTTTTGTGCTCTCATCACGACGAGAACAACAACAATTTCCCGAAGGTGGTCCGAGCGCGACGCCGTACCCGACGCACAGGCCTACCGATGCCGTCGCCGTCGCCAATCCAGTCGTCAGAAACAAGCGAATAAAACTCATTCTTCATATCTTGTTGTTTTGACGAAAACGGACCAACGAGAAAATTTTCCCTTTTATTAGACAGTTGGGTGCACAGTTTTTGAGGAGACAGAGGAGGAAAAAAAATCAAAAATCACCCGCAGAATCATCTCCCACACATAGGAGAAAATAATAATAACACTAGACTCTCTTCTCGTCGACGCGCAAAAAACGGCGGCTCTTTTGTTGTCGTCGTTGTGCTGCCGTGCGTGCGTGCGCGTGTCGACGTGGACGACGGCTTTTTTTTTCTCGAAGAAGAGAGAGGACTTAGTATATGACGAGAAGAGAGGAGAAGAGGAAGAGGGATGATTTGATTTTTTACGACGCGAATCTGCTGTAGGAGTCGTCGCTTCTTTCTCGCGGGAGTATTAAAATGGAAACGAGACCACCACCACCACCACCATCGGAGGAAAAGGATGAACGCTCGCGTCGGCGTGGTCGTCGTCGTCGGAAAACAGAAAAGAAGCGACGACAGGGAGGAGAGAAGAACAAAAAAAAACAGAACGAAATTCCGATTCTTTTGAGAGCGGTGTACGGTCGTCACGTGTACACGGTGCGAGAGGCGATTCGAAAAGTGTGCGAACAGTTTCGCGGAGCGCCGAAAAGCGTGATGAAAAATTTGGAGGATAAAGAGAGAGATTCGAGAGCGTACGCGAGAGGCGTTTTGGACGAGTCGTTTATAGCGCTACCGGAGAGGTTACCACCGCTGGTGATGAAGAGTTCCGCGGAGGAAGAGGCCGAGGAGGAGGAGGAGGAGGATTTGGGCGCGCGCGGATATCCGACGATGAGTTCGCCTCCGGCTATCGGGAGACCGACGGCGAAGGAACGCGTGGCGACGGTGCAGATGAAGTTTTTCAGCGCTCGGCAGAAGCCGAATAACGCGTTATGTTTTGGATTGACCAGGTTTGCCAAAGGAAGAGACGAGAGGAATTGCGTGAATAGCGCCGAGGCGTTTGCGACGAGCACGCATTGGGGGACGTTGTGGGATCGCGTAGGGGACGAGATAGCGGAGTGGTTGATGTTGTACGCGAGCGGGTTCGCGAGTTTGACGTCGACGTCGACATCCACAACGACGGCGAACGCGGAGAAGAGCGTTCGACAGTTATTTGAAACGAGTGGTGCGCCGACGGTGATTGCAAAAGCGAAGAAGAAAAGTAAGAAGCGTTCGCGTGGTCGCCGATTGAGTAGCGAGAAAGAGGAGAGATTGGTTCAAATTCTGGGAAAACCAATCACATCTGAGCATGTGGTTTTTAAGGCGTCTATGGATCGCGCGAACTGTACGTATAAGAAAAGCACGGCGAGCGCGCTGGCCTCTGGGGTGAGTCACCACGAGTCAATGGCGAACTATAGCAGCGTTTTCTCGCAAGGCGCGAAGAAGATGAAGAAGAAACTCACTCCAAAACAGATTAAGAAAGTAAAACGGAGGAAAGCAAAGCGCAAAGAGTACGCCGATATGAAGAAGAAGGCAAAAGAAGGCAATGGAAAGGTAGAAAATGGACAACTACAACAATTGTCGTCGAAAGAAGACGTGACGATGAAACAAACGACGGTGAACGCGAACTTTGTTGTCGTAGGTAACGAGGAAAACTCTGTGCCTGAAGCGACGCCGGAGGAGGACACTCAAACGACGAAGGAAGATACGCCTATTCTGAGCACGCAAGAGCTCGAGGACGATGATTGGTGCATACCAGAAACGCCTTCGCAATCTAACGGTGACGCAGACGACGACGACGACGACGACGACGACGACGCAGGTGTTCAAGGGACAGCAGAAGATGATATGAATGATTCTCCAGTCAAAAATAAGAAGCGAGGGAGAGAAACGAGGAAGCCTCGTCCGCCGAGCTGGGTTCGACGCAAACTGGCGAAAGAGCGCGCCGAGGCTGAGGCGAAAGCGAAGGAAACGGCTGACGAGGCGAAAAGAGAAGAAACGAACACCACGAGTTTTATTGCCACCGAAAGTATGGGAGAAGACGAGAAATGGGCCATGCTCGCTCGATACGCGGAACAATCGAAACAACGTAAACTCGAACGTCTCGCGAAGGAGAAACAAGAACAAATCCAACAAGCCGAGTTGAAAGCAAAAGCCTCGCGCGTAATTGGCAAACAGACGAAGAGAAAGAATGCTAAGAAGACAGTTGACGCGAACCACCCAAGAAATATAGTGTTAGATCGATCTCCGGCGTTATATTGCTCGACATTTTCCAAACGACCTGGTTTTCCTGCGAAACATATTCTTCGATGCAACGGGTCGAGCATAAACGCTTCGCGTAAACTGTATGCAGATATCTTTGGAGCGAAGAAGCGGAAAGTAAAAACACCACTGATGCATCAACAACGAATCAACGATCCGCGAATGGTTATGAGTCAAGCGCCGTCGAGCTACATGTCCTCCGAGCATCAAGAAATCATCCCGACGCAGCTCTCGCAGAAAAGCCCGCGAATGACCATACGCATCTCCAAATCGCACCGGAAAAATGTTTTACCCCTCCTTCGACGCACGTTACGACGTGCAAAAAAGTGCAACTTTGCTAAACTATTAGATCTACACTGTCCGGTGAAACGTTCCGATTGGAGAACGACTCATACCGAGCAATTGGTCAAATTGAACTCGTCTCACAAGGACGTTTCGAGCTTCATCTGGGCTATTCTCCGCGGGGTGCTTCCAAAACAGTTTCTCGGGTCAAAAACGACCACAAAGAGGCGTTTACGCGAGTTTGTCTCGAGAATCGTATCTTTGAGAAGAATCGAGAGGTGCACTTTACACGAAGCTATGATTGGTGTGAAAACATCGGACTACGCATTCTTGGATAATGTGGATTATCGCCGCCGCGAGAAGAAGAAAATACAAAAGAAGAAGACAGTTGCCGAGTTTGAAGCACGAAAGCGACGGGTGGAGAAGATTATACTTTGGATTATCAAATCCATCATATTCCCCGTCATCCGTTCGCACTTTTTTGTCACCGATACCGATCACGAGCGACAGAAAATGTACTATTATCGCAAAGGCGTCTGGTCGCGAATTGTTCGCGCAAAGAATAGAGAATTCGTCACCAGCGGAAGATACGAAAAGCTTTCTAAGAACGACACAGAAAACACGCTTTCGCACCATTCTTTGGGCTTTTCTCGAATTCGTTGGAAACCAAAGAAAACAGGTGTTCGCCCGATTGCCATGCTTGGACAACCGGCGAGTATGCGTTTAACGAGTAAAAAGCGAGACGGGAGCGGCTTCAGGAAGAAGATGAAATTTGAATTCGAGCCTGTGAACGATCGTCTATATACGATTTCAGACATACTTGACCACGAAATTCGAGCAGATGAGACGTTAATGGGGAACTTTGTGAGTGATTACGACGAGACGATGAAAATATACGCGCCTTTTGCCGAACGATGGAGAAGGAAGCAGGGGCTCTTGAATACCGACGAGGTGGATGAGGTGGTAGACTCGGAGGACTCTCCGGAGGATATCAACAAAACGAAAGCGACTGTGAAAGACAAGAAAAAATTGCCGAAGTTATACTTCGTGTGTGCCGATATCAAAGCTGCTTTTGATTCCATTCCAACGGAAAAGCTCGAAACTGTCATATCGAGTTTGTTCAAGAAACAGGAATACGCCATGCTTAAATACCGGACGCAGAGCGTGCTCGGAAACAGATACGCCACACGAAAAGTTGCGTTTGCCACGGAAAATGTTGAAGACACAGGTATGGATATCGTACACAAGAATTCATCAGGATCCGCGATAACTTCATCGCAAACCGATGCAAATACCGCGACGGCGGACGAGAATATAAAAAACTCGAAGAAGAAACTACCCGGTCCAATCTTTTCACCAAACGAGAGCGACGTCGGTCGGCGCGCGCTCGTCAAAACGCTCCCACCCGGGTCCGTGTCTATCGATTTAGGTAAAACGCGCACTGCATATCGTCATCAGGCGCTGAACACGCTTCGTGAACATCTCGGAAACACGCTCGTTAAATCACACGGTTCCTTATTCCGTCAAAAGATTGGCATTCCACAAGGTTCGATTCTTTCCACGAAACTATGCGCTTTGTTTTACGCGCACATGGAGCAAACGCAATCGATGGCCGCGTTCGAAACTGAGATTTATAAAGGCACGCCAAAGAAGAAAGTTTTGAACGAAGGGTACGGCGACGGTGTTTTTATGCGCTGGACGGACGATTTACTTTTTGTCACGGACAATTTCTCTAGAGCGAAACACTTCTTGAACTCTTTGCTCGACGGTATTGCCGAATATGGCGTGGAAATCAATCCGACAAAGACAAAGATAAACTTTGATCATCTGGAACGCAAATTAGAAAAGAATGTGGAATGCAAAGACGGTTGTGAGTTTATTCCATGGTGCGGTTTGCTTTTCGACACGCAAACGCTGGAAGTGCGCGCGGATTACTCCAAGTATCTCAACGTCTGGCTTCGCGAAACAATAAATCTTCCGAGTTCACATTTGGCGTGGAAATACCTCTCGAACAAAACGCGGTCTTATTTGAACCACAAACTCTGCGCACTTTTATACGACCCAAGAGTAAACAGTCGTGAGACTATTGCGACAAACATGTACCAAGCGTTACTCTTGTGTGCGGCAAAAACAACCTCTTACGTGCGTGCGGTAGAGGCAGTTCCCGGCGTGACGCCGTGCGGCCACGCGCTTTTGAAACGCGCCATCGAAAGCGCCATAAGTTATGCGCGAACCGGTGCTCGAAAGCGGTTACTAGATAGATATCTAGATCCAAACTTAGTGCCATCCGAAAAAGTTTCTCGCGCGTTAGGTTTACTCGCCTTTCAAAAGTACTTTTCTTGGTATTCTCTAGTTGGCAGAAGGAGGAAGAAGAAGAACAAAACGAAACACGAGGAAACCGCCGCGTGGCTCCGCGCGCAACTTTCCCTCTCGCGTTCGATGAGTGAAACCGTCGCGGAAGTCTCTAAAACAATCACCCCAGCTTGTAAGAATGAGTTCTTTGAAAGCATCCGAGCTTGATTAAAATATCAGAGCAAATGTATACATACACAGTAGAAAGCGATAGCGATAGCTTTTTGTAGAACCTGTAGAGTAGCGAGTAAAATCAGCTTCTTTTCCTGCGGAATCTCGACGCCAAATTTGCTTAGTACGGACGACTGCACATTCAGAAATTCTTCTCTTTCGTTTGTTTGTTTGTGGCTCAGGTGCCTCAGAATATTAATACTCCACCCCCCACAACAACACACCGCTTGCTCACCCAAAAAATGTTTACGCTTTCCAGCAAAACATCTTTACCGCACGCGTTGTTCACGGCCAAGCACCCGAGGCAAAAGACGTCGTCCAACAAACGATGCGCGACGACGAAAGCGGTCGTGAACGACTCGCCGAGAATAATCGTCGAAAACGACGCCGAGACGAAGAAATTTCGGTTGAGAGATCACCAACGGGAGGTTATTCGAGACATGTCTGGCTTTGCCGGCGGGGAGGTAAGGATTATATATACGCGTGTACTTTTTACGCCGCCGTCGTTTTCATCTACCAAACGCTTCCAAAACTCGTCGTCCGTTTGTGATCGTCGCGTTTTGTGCGATTGAAGAGCAGCGAGCGAGAGAGAGCGAGAGAAATTCGTATCGCGGAAGTTCCCGTGACGTCTCCCCCAAAGAGAAGGGAGAGATAAGAAATTGAATTTTGGTAAACGCGCTTTCAAACGCGACGCGTATTGGTGATTTACATTCTTCCCTCGCGCTCGCTCTTTGTTGTTGTTCGCGGACACAACTCACTCGCCAGATGTGTGTTCTGTACTCACCTCCTTCTCTCTCTCTCTCTCTCCGGGAAAAAATTCTATTTTAAAACAACAGCTCATGGGCCTTCTGAAAGACACCAACAAAAACTGGCAACCGCAAGACTTTCTCCCGGATCCGGAATCCGAACAGTTCTTGGACGAAATCAAGGAAATCCAAGAGAGATCGAAAGGAATTTCGGACGATTTGATGGTGGTTTTAGTCGGCGATTTAATCACGGAAGAAGCTTTACCGACGTACATGAACATGTTGAACACGTTGGAAGAGACGAAGGATACCACGGGCGCGGACGGGACGCCGTGGGCGCAATGGACGAGAAAGTGGACCGCGGAAGAGAACAGACACGGTGATTTGATGAACAAGTACATGTGGATGACTGGTAAGTGCAACATGAAACCGATCGAGACGACTATTCAGAATTTGATTGGAAGCGGGATGAACCCGAAGACGGACAACAATCCGTATTTGGGTTTCGTATACACGTCGTTTCAAGAGAGAGCGACGAAGGTTTCGCACGGGAACACCGCGAGAATGGCGTTGGAGGCTGGCGACGATAAGTTGGCCAAGATTTGCGGCATCATCGCCGCCGATGAAGGCAGACACGAGATTGCGTACCAAAGAATCATCGACGAAGTAAAGAAGAGAGATCCAGACGGAGCGGTGTTGGCGTTTGCGGATATGATGAGGAAACAAATTACCATGCCGGCGCACTTGATGGACGATGGTCAGCACAGAGCGAGAACGGGGAGAGATTTGTTTAGCGATTTCGCCGCCGTGGCAGAACGATCGGGCGTGTACACCGCGGATGACTACGCGGATATCATGGACCATTTGATCAAGAGATGGGAGATCAACTCCATGACTGGTTTGTCGGTGGAAGCGATGGAAGCGCAAGAATATTTGATGAAACAACCGGATCGTATTCGTAAATTAGCGGCATTCGGTAAAAAGAAAGCGGCAAAGAAAGGGCCGATGACGGAATCGTTCTCTTGGATCTTCGACCGTGAAGTGCAAATCAACTAAAATACAAAAAAATTCTAGAGAACGACGACGACGACGACGACGACAAAAACTAAAAGAGAAAGAGAGAGAGGGGAAACCACTAGACATGTACAAATATTATTAAAGACTCGTTTTTAATAAGAATTTAAAAAGAAGCTTATTACTAATGCTATTGATGCTCTACCTAGGTTCTTTCCTCTAAGCGCCTTGCCGAAACGTCGCCTCTAATCGAAACGAAAGAAACGAAGTATCCACGTGCGTTTGCAACGGAAGCAACTTCAAGAACCCATCGACGTGCTTCTGAAACTCGTTTTCGATGGAATCTAAACTTTCCTTCGCGCCCGTGACGAAATCTTCGCTCAAATAGTCTTCGCCTTCCTTGGATTCGCCAAAATCGACGCCCCATTGCTGATTCATCTCGCGCTCGACGATACGTCTTTGATCGGATTTTCGCACCCGCGAGGCATCCTCGATCGCTTCGTACAGCTTGAACGTGTGTGATTTGAACTTTTGTACGGAATCGAAAATCAGCTGTAAACTTCGTTGCAAAACTTGCGATTTCGTGCCTAACAACGCCTTTTCGATGACTGAATTCAAATAGTTTTCGTGACCGGCGATGATGGAATCTAAATCTTCATTTGCCGCGTTATGGGATAATTTACATTCAAACTCGTTCCAAGACGGTTCCAAGACTTCAAACATAACGTAATACTGGACATCGCTTATCAATGCGTGCATGGATTGTCGCACGCGATGACATCGCGCCTGTTCAACCTCTAACGCTTTGCCGATGTTACCGCCTAAACCTTCGCGTTGGAATCTGGACGAAACCGTCGGTTTCATGGCTTTCCATAACTCGCACAGCGTATACTCGGCTCGTTTCAACTTCCAAAGGAACGTGAACGCTCGAGAATATCTTCCCATTTCGCGGTCGCTGAAGATAGTCGTCAACGGTGCGCGGAGTTTGTACTCGAGAGAAAACACGTCCCATCCTGTTTCATCCTCCAGCGGTTTCATCAGGCGCACGCTCAAAGCATCGATAACGTGCTGATCTGCTAAACAGGCGTTGGAAACGCGAACGGCGGCGTCTAAATTACCTCGCAATGAATATTGCGATATACCTTCGCGACTCATCGGGTCGATTTCTTTATCGAGCTCGTCGTGGATGGATTCCATGAGCGCGTGAATAAAATCGCCTTGGCCTAACAACAAGTACTGCTTCAACGCGACAAAGTGTGCCTTGAGACGATAGTGTTCGAATAAGGATTCTCGGACGGCTGAGTCGGCTACGCGTTTAGCGTTTGAAATGATATCGGGCAGCATTTTGACGAGCTTTTCAAAACTATTCTCGTCGTCAGAAGTAAACGCCGTCGACGCCGTCGATGTCGACAACGACGCAAAGAATTCGTCAAAATGTTTCAAAATCGTACGCGATGCGTCACCCCATTTCTCGTCTTTGCACGCGTTCTTCAAAAACGCAATCGCCGCGCCACACTTCAAGGTTTCGTTTGCCGTTTTTGAGGATATGAAAAACGGTTTCGAACTCTCGTCGATGACGAAGCCGCTCTTCCAAGACACCGATGAAGAAGGTAATCGACCGTCGTCGACAATCTCGTCGTCGGAATCGAAGCGGTACCATCGGTTTATCGCCTCTACATCATCATCGTCGTCGTCATCCTCGCGATCTTTGTCCGTCGCGTGGACACTATCGATATTTTTATTTCTGTGACGATAATAACGATCGTTTCTTTGTACGAAAAACTCGCCAATCATGGTTCCCGCTTTGTTACTGGTACCCTCGGATTTAAAACTCGAGTCGCCTCTCGCGCACCATTCTTTCATCGCTTCAAAATACGGTTTAGCAGTTTTCGCCAAGACGCGTCGAATGATGCCATCGTGGACGACATCACCGGTATCCGAATGCCTATATAACTCCGCGAGTAACGAGCCGCCTCTTAAATGTTCTACTGCGTCGCATACGATGGCCAAAGCGCGCATCATTCGTTTCGGCTCGTCTAACCAGACGAGAAGTCGTCTGAGTGTGACGACGTCTGAACCAGTCGGTGCGATGGGATCAGAGATGACACCGTTACTTCCATTTCTATCATGTCTACCACTTCTATGCGACGTCGTCGCTAAACTATCGAACGATCTATCGTTCAGCAAAACTATATTATTCGCCTCGTCGTCCTCTTCTTCCGCTTCACTGATGTCGTCGTTATTGTTCTGCACTTTTGCCTCCAACACGGCTAACATTTTGTAGTGTTTCGACAACTCGTTCGACAGCGCGCTTCGAAACGCGCTCCTCGTCGCGCCTTCAGTTTCCTTTGCAAACGCCGACGTCGGCGCATCTGACGTCGATTTCACCTTTCTATACAACCATCCGAGCTCGCAAATTTTCCTACACGCGTGTCTTCTCCCTGGAGCAATCGGCGCGTCTTTCGGAAAAATGACGTACGCGTCGTTCACGAGATCAAACTTGATGTAGTTACCATCGATGCCATTGCACGCAAATATGCAATCTCTCACTAACTTTGACTCCGCGACTTCGCCGTTTCGTCTTCGTTCCAACGCTAATCTATTGAAAGCGTCGTCTCTCGGACCGCCGACCGGAGACGATACCGCCGCGGTAGACGGTGAGATCATCTTGTGTCGGTGGCTCGGCGTCAAAGCTCTCGCCATAGTCGCCAGCGTCTCCTTGTGTTTCTTACTTTTCCTACTCCGTGCTCTTCTCTCGCCGCCAGAAGAAGTTAACGCCGTCGTCGTCGGTCCGAAAGTGTCGTTCGCCAACAACCGCTCCACCGTCGCCGAGCGTCCACGCCGCGTCGTCCGATGGTGGTCTCGTCCCGGTGTTTGCAAACCGTAATACCCGTCGTCGTCCTCCTCCTCCTCCTCCTTGACCGTTCTCGCCGGCGAATCGAAATACTTCTGTCCCTTGTCTTCCTCTCCCTCCGAGCCGTCCTCCTCCTCGTCTTCCTCTCTTCGAAGCTTCCAAAGCAGTTGAAAAATCTCCCTCTTTTTCCCCACGCTTCTGTGCCACGCCTCGTCCGCGTGTAACCTTTCGTGTAACCTCGCCACGTCCACCGCGACGTCGAACCCTTTCCTGTCGCGAACTCGGTCTTTGATTTTATCCAGGATCGAATATTCATCCTCCGTGTCGTCATCGACTAAAAACGCGTTCGTTTTTGTCGTCGTCGTCGTCAAAGTGCTCCGTAAAATCCGATTCGCGAATCGTTCCAAATACTCTCTCTCCTCCAGAGATAAAGAAGACGAACGGCAGACGGTGCGGACGAGTCGTTTCGAAAGACTCTCCGTCCATGGCGTCTCCTCTTCCTCTTCCTCCTTTACGCGTTGTCGTTCCGACGTCATTGTTCGAAGGTGTTCGTTGTGTCGTTTTCTGTTGACTTTTGAAAATTTTTTTTGGTCGTACTGGTGAACACCCTAAACATTTGTTTTTTTTTAAATCTCTCTCTCTGTTTTTAAAATCAGCGAAACGCTTTTTTTTTTTTCCTCGAGCGACAAAAAAAAAGAGATTGGAGAGAAATAGTATATATATCTAGAAATAATGGACGCGAAAGAAGACGCTTCCGTTACGCGTTTACGGACGAAGGATGACTCTTCTGGTGGTGGCTTTTGCGACGAGGAGGAGGAGGAGAAAGAAAGGCGGCGGCGGGTTGTTGGGTCATCGTCATCGAAACAAAAAGGAGACGTGAATGATGCGATTAATGTTGAATCTCGTTTTGGCGAGGGGGTGTCGTCTTTATCGTCGAAAGGGAACGGCGCGCTGACCACCGCGAAGAGGAAGGGGGAGGACGAGGAAGAATACGGAGACGAGGAGGAGAGAAGAGAAATTATGCCGTACAGACCGACGTATGGCGTTGGAAAAGAAGAAGGGGAACTTTTGGGAAAAAAAGAGGATCTGGAGGAAGAAGACCAAGAAGAAGAAAAGTTCGCGTCCATGGAGGAGAAGTTTACGAACGAGGAGTGGTGGGACTCGACGACGATGCGAGACGAGAACGCGGGCGAGTTTATCGTGAACATCGAAGGAGACGACGAAGAGACGAAATTATCGCCGGAAGAAGTTGTGTACGAAGAAGATGAAGATTGGTTCAACAGACCGGTGGACGAAGACTCGATCACCGGCATTCGTTTACCCGTGGTCGTACAAAACGTGTCGTACAAAGTAAAGCATAGAACGAAGAAGAACGAGATGATTAAATTATTAAACGAAGTATCCGTGGTGTTCCAACCGTGTCGAGTGACTGCGCTCATGGGCCCAAGTGGTGCTGGGAAGACGACTTTGTTGGATGTCATCGCCGGAAGGAAGACGCAAGGAACGTTAGAAGGAAAGATTTTCGTCGGCGAGAAGAAATCGAGCTCGAAAGTTTTGAAGAGTTGCGCGGCGTACGTCGAGCAGTTCGATAACTTATTACCGACGCTAACTGTGAGAGAAACGTTATTATACGCGGCCGAATTGAAACGACCGAACGTGAAGGATAAGTCGCAAGCCGCGCTCGCCGCGGAGCAGAGAGTCAAAGACGTGGACAAGTTACTCGATACTTTGCAGTTGCGTTCGTGCGAACACACGGTCGTGGGATCGAATCTCGAGCGAGGTATATCAGGTGGTCAAGCAAAACGAGTGAACATTGGGATTTCGCTCGTGACAAAACCGCGAATTCTTTTCCTCGACGAACCGACATCTGGGTTAGACTCTGAAACGTCCTGCGGCATCGTGAAAGCGTGTCGCGATCTCGCGGATGGTGGCGTCAACGTCATTGCCACCATTCATTCGCCATCCGCGGCTGCGTTTCAGCTCTTCGATAACTTGGTAATGATGAAAAGAGGCTCGGTGACCTATGCCGGCGCTCTATTTGGCGCAAACGGTGCCGAGGCGTATTTTTACGACATGGGATTTTATTGCGAACCGACGCTAAACTTTGCGGATTTTTTGGTATCGACCAACGCGACGGACGAGGAAGATTTTGTCGCCAAGTTTAAGACATCTATGCACGCGAAACATAATCGCGATTTGGTTCAAAGCTCGGTAAATAAAGCGGTTTCGTTCAAGAAACCGACTTCTTCGTCAAAGGCATCAAAAGGAGGAGGAGGACGGAAAACACTACCACCGTCAACAGCACCGTCGAGCGGAAAAGACGAAGAAAAAGAGGAAGAAGCAGAAGAGGAGGAGGAGGAGGAGGAGGAATACATCGAAGGCGTTCCGGATCACAAACCGATAAATTCCTTCGACGCCGCGAAAACCCTTTTAAAGTACCGCGCCTGGTGCAACTACCGCGACAAAAATTTTATGGGAGCTCGCGTCGTCGGTCACGTCGTCTTCTCTATCGTCATGGCCTCCATGTATTGGAAGCAAGGCGATGAATCCGCTTACTCCACCAACGCCGCTCAAAACGTCGCCAACCTCCTTTTCATGAACAACGTCCTCCCCGCTTTTGCCTCCGCGGCGTACATGCCTTCCATTCTCATGGAACGCGGTCTTTTCTACCGCGAACTCGACGACGGGTGCTACACCGTCTGGTCCTACGGTTTGTACAAAACCATAGAAGAAGTCCTCGTCGCCATTCCAGTCGCCATGCTTTCGCAACTCATAGTCCACTACGGCTGTGGTCTCCAGGGCAACTTCTTCTACGACTGGATGGTATACTTTGCTGTCGGCCAATGTGGCGCTGCTTTAGCCTACGTCGTCGCCTCGGCTTCCAAAAACATCGACGTCGCCAACGCCGCCTTACCCGTCTACAACGTCCTCCAAATTCTCTTCTCCGGTTTGCTCATGCGAGAACAACAAATCCCAAAAGGTTGGGAGTGGTGGCCACCAACCTTATTCGTCCGATACGGGTGGAAAGCGCAAATGTTGAACCATTTCAACGGCGTTTTCAAAAAATCCTCCTCCTCATCTTCCTCCTCCTCCTCCTCCGCCACCGGGGTCTTCTACGACGAATTCGGCGTCAAATCCTTATCCGCCACTGAGTTTTACGACGCCGAAGGTACCGTCTCCTTAAATCTCCTCATCGTCGCCTTCATTTGCGCCTGGTGGATGGTCTTCGCCGGTGCAGTCATGAGTACTGTAAGGCATCAGAACCGTTAGAAACTTCAATGCATCACGTTCGGATCTTCGATCGATCGGGAAGAAGAAGAGTAGAGGTGCTCACATTTTGTTATTCATTTATTTATTATTTTCTCCATTTCATCAATCACACACCGACGAACCAAATTTAACGAAAATTCATCACTTCATCATCATGCGTTCGATCGCGACGCAGACGACGATTACGACGACTGCGACGACCAATACTAACACTAATACTGGGAACGTATTTTTGAGGCGTCTTCGTTGTTCTTCGAGCGATGCGCATCAAAGCGATAAAAAAACAAGGACAGCTGCGCGTAGAAACGGACCGGAAACGACAACGACGGGTGCCTCATCAGAAGAAGAAGAAGAACAACAACAACAACGTCGACATGGAGACGATTTTGCAGACGACGACGACGCGAATGCTAAGACAAAGATGATGATGAGCAGACGACGAGAGATTTTGACTGTTTTAGGCGCTCTGCCAGCGTCCGTGGAAGCGCTGAAAACGTTTACTTTCCCTGTCTCTGCGCGAGCTTTAACGCCGAACCAAACGATAACGATATCGAAAACGTCCGAGAAAATGGCATCGAGCGGATATTCGTTCGTGAATCCAAGCATAGATTCCATGGGGTTTCACGCGTTATCGGATAACAAAGTGTACCACAACATGGCGACGATTGATAAAGAGGCGAGAGGTTTAGTCGGGTTACTTCCCGCGGGAGAGACGACCGCAGAGGAGGTGGAGATGTTGCGAGCGAAGAAGAGCTTAGAGGCGTGCGGGACGGATTTTGAACGGTATAAAGTTCTCGTTGGGTTACAAAACAGAGACGAGAAGACGTTTTATAATCTTTTGCGAACGAACGTGGAAGAGTTGCTTCCGATTTTATATACCCCGACGGTTGGCGAGGCGTGCGTGAGGTTTGGAGAGATTTTAGATCGACCTCGCGGGTTGTGGGTGTCGTTGAACGACGCCGGTAAAGTGGAGAAGTTAGTGAAGAGGTGGCGAAACGAGGGCGTTAGGATTGCGGTGATTACGGACGGGGAACGGATATTAGGTTTAGGCGACCAAGGTGCGAATGGTATGGGTATCTCGGTTGGGAAAGGTATGGTGTACGCCGCCAGCGGCGTCAACCCGGAGTGGCTGTTGCCGGTCCAAATCGATACTGGAACGAACAACGAGGACCATTTGAAAGATCCGCTATACGTAGGTTTACGCAAAAATCGAGAGAGGAGCCAAAAGTACGACTTGTTGTTAGAGGAAACCGTATTTGCAATTCGAAAACGGTACGGCGAGGATGTCATCATTCACTTTGAAGATTTTGCGCCTCGAAACGCGTTTCGCGTGTTGAAGAAATTTCAAAACGTGCCAGGCGTGGTGACGTATAACGACGACATTCAAGGCACCGCGGCAGTCACCGTGGCTGGTCTGATCGCGTCCACTCGAATCGAGAACGTTTTACCGTTAGAGAAACAAAACGTTTTGTTCTTTGGCGCTGGTCAAGCCAACGTCGGCGCCGCGGACTTGTTCGTGCGAGCGTTGAAATCGAGAGGACTGAGCGACGAAGACGCCGTGAAGCGAGTGTGGTTGTTTGACAGCAAAGGCGTTGTGACGACGTCAAGAGCAGATTTCGAGAACCTGTCCAGCGAAAAGAAAAGATTCGCGAGAACTGAATCCAACAACGCGTACGACGCCACCGATCTCCTCTCTGCCGTTCAACTCTGCCAACCGACCGCGTTAGTTGGCGCAGCCGCGGTCCCGAACGCCTTCTCCAAACCCGTTCTCCAGGAAATGGCAAAAAACAATAAACGACCAATCGTGTTCGCCCTTTCGAATCCAACATCCAAAGCTGAGTGCACGGCAAAAGAAGCCTACGATTTCACCAGCGGCAAAGTCGTCTTTGCCTCGGGCACGAAATTTCCTCTCGATTCAGCCGCGCCTCAATTCCAACCCGGCTTTGCGAACAACGCGTTCATCTTCCCCGGCGTCGCCCGAGGCACCATCGCCTGCAAAGCCTCCTCGGTAACATCTGGCATGTTCTTAGCCGCCGCCGAACGCTTAGCCAAAGAAGTCACGAGAGAAGATCTCCTCGTAGGAAGCGTCTTCCCGAAAACAATAGACAAACTCAGCGACGTCGCGCGAGCGGTTGGCGTCGCCGTCGCCGAACGCGCCGAGAAAGACGGCGTCGCTCGAATCGAACCCGGAGGCAACGCGTTCTTCGGTGTATAATACTACGCGAATACTCGAGAAAACCGACGACAAAAACCACCCCGCAGTATATGCGCACACGTAGTATATGTGTGTTCTCGCTACACGTATCGAATAGAAATGCATCATTCAATGTCAGTATCGCTCGCTTAACTTACGAGTACCGCAGAGTACCTTACCTTGCTTTTTTTTTGCGATGTAATACTCACACGTGAAAAAACTCAGAAAAAGTGGATAAGACGCCACAAATATTATTTATTGCTCCGCGCATTGAGAGAAAAGAAACGCAAAGAACCTCTCTGTCTGAACGCGAACGAAACCACCTCTGCGCGACCGTCACAGAAGAAGAGTGTTTCACACAAAATGTCTGTTGTTTCCTGTCGTCGTCGTCTCCCCGGTGTTGTTTCTGTTGTCGTTGGGACCCCGGAATACTAAAGCTTGAAGAGAAGGAGAAAGAGGATGACGACGACGACGACGACGCGATGTTTTTTTACGAAGAAATCTTCCTCGTTTTCGTCGTCGAAATCGTGTAAGAAGAGGCTCGCGAGACGAGACAGAAGAAGCAGAGGAGGAAGAGAAGGAGCGATCGTTATTCGAAGCGCTGCGGTGGAAGGAAGAGACGATTCAGACGACGACGACGAGTTTTCTTCGAATTCTTCCTCTTGGACGACACAGGACAGACAACAACAACAACAACAACAACAACAACAACAGAGACCGCGCAAGTCGTATAGTTCGAAAGCCAATACGAATCGCGATATCGCGTTGGCGAAGGCGTTGACTAAAAATAATCAATCCTCTTTTGCCGCTGGCGGGAGAAGGAGAGAGAGAGATGCGAGTTACGACGAGATGGATTTGAAAGCGGCGTTGAGATTGTTGAAAGCGTCGCCGCCGCCGGCGAGAAGAAGGACGACGACGAGAAGCAGCGGCGGGAGCGGTGGCGCGGTGGAAGAGAAGAAGAAAGCGCTGACGAGCGAGCAACCGAGGAAGAAAACGTTGTCGGTGTCGGATGTCGTCGTCGGGAACGAGGAGAACGACGAGGAGGCGAAGACGAAGCGAAGACAGCGAAGACGTAGGAAAAGTTCGGGCGTTCGAAACGAAGGTTTAGCGGTGATAAATAATAACAAGGATGGTAAAAAGAAGAAAGAAGGAAGCGGCGACGAAAGCAGCGAGAAGGATTCGCTCGATGGTGTTTTGTTGGACGCGCAATCCGAAAAGGCGTTGGGCGAAGCCGTGAAGGAGTTGTTGAGATTGGAATACATCGCTAAAGCGCTGGACGACGAAGAGTTTACCATGCGAACGAGAGACGAGGAGATGGACGCGAGGGACGAGGAGAATCCAATGGCAACCTCGGATGCTATTTTGAGCATTTTTGATGCGAAACCGAAAAACGCGATGGAGATGATAAAAAACGACGGTAGCGGTAAAAATAGGAGTAAACGGATGAAGGCCGAGGAGGATATCATGTACGAACGGAAATTCGCTCGAGCCGCGGAATTGAACGTGAACGAACTTCGCAAACGATTAGACGCCGGGAAACGCGCTCGACAAATTTTAGTCTCTAAAAACATCGGCTTAGCTCGACTGTGCGCGCACAGAACGATGAAACAGATAAACACCGAGGCGAATACGAACTTTTCGTACCAACTTTCAGATATGATTTCTGACGGGCAAGAAGGGTTAGTCAAAGCTGCATCGAAGTACGATCTGTCTTTAGGTTTCCGATTTTCCACGTACGCGTACGCGTGGGTTTTGAGTAGCATTCAAAGAGGTTTAGATTCCAACTCGAACACGATTCGAACGCCGACGCATGCGCGAGTGGAGAAAATGAAGATCAAAAATTTAGAGAAAAATTTGGACGAATCGTTGGGACGAATGCCCACGGACGAGGAAGTTGCACGAATAGCAGGCGTAGACGTGAAGAGAATAGAAGCGATTGGTAACTTCGGGGTGAGTTACGCCATGCCACGCGCGACTGGGAGCGGAAACTTTTCCGGCGACATTGGCGACGCGTCGGAGATTTTGGTCGCCGATCAAGGCGATGCAAACGGGGCGACGGCAATGGCAGATTTTTGTACAACAGATGCAGAAGAACGAGCGTTGAAACTCGTCGAACGCGATTTATTTAAAGACGATTTAGAGCACGTGTTTGATACGTTGCTTCCTCGCGAAAGGTTTGTTTTACGTCACAAATTTGGTTTAGACGAATTCGAAGACGAACGCTCAGGACGAGGAAATCCAATGGCGAACATTTTAGCGAGAAAAATGGGTTTGAGTGTTAACGCCGTTCGATCGATTGAACAACGCGCGTTGGAGAAACTTCGCGCGCCGCAACGTGCGAGGATATTAGAAAAGCACGCCATCTTACCCGAAGCTAACTTTACGTTTTCATCGAATCCGTTGCGCGTGGACGACCGACCAATCACCGGTGGCGTCCACGCCACAAACGCGAAGAAGAAATCGGTCGAAGAGGAAATTTCGGATATTATACTAGAACGAGTAGAAGTTACGCTTAAAAGTGAAGACGTCGAAAAGATTGCGCAAAGCAGCGTTCGAAACACGACCTGGTCTTCGTACGAGTTGAAGTTAATGAGCGACATGCGAGGGAAGGGAATCCCTTGGAAGAAAGTCGCCGTCGCCATCGGTCGCACGGAAACGAGTTGCAAGCAAATGTACCGCAAAGTAGGAGGGTCCACGCGAAAGCACACGCCTTCGATGGACGAAAAAACTAAAGCCGCGATGCAGAAGATAGAAGAAGGCGATGCCATTATAAACGCCTAAATTTAGAATCCACCGATGTAAAAATAATAACACGCCGCTCAAAACTACTACTAATAACGTTAAACCTACATCTAAACCTAATTAGCTCACGTACAACCCGTCTCTTTCCATGGACGGCGAAACGAGCGCTATTAACTCTTTCAAGTTGGTTTCGTTCTTCTCTCCTTTCGCAAAGACGCTCGTCACGCCATCGCTCCTCCCGGCGTAATGAGAACCGAGACGAGATATGCACTTTTTCGAACTTCCGTAGCTCGTCGTCGCCTCTCCTATACCCGCATACGAACTCCCATTCGCTGGCGCGTTCCCTAGCGGGATTCGTAAGCCATCGGGCCCAAACGACGGACCCTGGGCTCCGAAATCGAATATCGCCGGCGAGCCGACGTTTGGCAAAATCTCCATCCCACTCGCGTCGCCGTTCAGAAAACTTTGCTCGTTCTTAAACACGCACAAAAACGCAGCGGGGCAATCTCTGTAATCCTCCACCGAGAAGTATCCGAGCGGATTATACGCCGCGAACCTCGCGTTTTTCGCCGTCTTCCCGAAAATCAAAGTCGGTCCTTTTCCGTCAACTCTCTCGTGAAAAGCCGAAGCCGTCCACCCATCTCTCGTGGCGTCGTACGCCAAAACGAGTTCCTCCCCGTCGATGACCGTGTTCGCGAGTAACTGGTACGCCGATTTCATACACCCTTTCGGACTTTGCTCGATCAACTTTACTCGTTTCATCTCTTTTTCTTTCTGAATCTCCTTTGCATCTTTCGGAGTGACTGCTTTCAAAATGTTTTCCAAGAAGCCGTTCCGTATCGTCAACGAATGTGATTTTGTTCGCTTTTGTCCTCCTCGTTTCATCAAAGCGTGTCGTCGTCGTCGGGTTAAAGTTGATGATGGTGTTTTTGAGGACAAAGCATTGTTGTTATGCGTTGGACGACACGATGACATTCTCTTAAAAGTGGATAAAATGGCGTATCTTTCCCTAACTGTTTTGCTCCAAATTCGTCACAAGTAAACACACGAAACGATGGCAACACCTACTTCAGCACTGGCTGGAAAGCCTTTCGTCGTCGCGAAATGCGGTTCAAAGAAGAGCAGCAACAACAAAGCAGTCGTTTCATTCACCAGACGACGATTCGGAATGATTTTTCCATCCTCCTTTTTTCTTCTTTCCCAAAGCAATTCGATTGGAAACGCATCGGCAAAAGAACAACTTTTATTAACCGGCGATTACGACACGGACACGAGAGATATCACCAAGCGCGTTCGGGAACTTTTAAGAGAAGGCAAAGGGGACGTGGAGTTATACCTTCAAAAGTTTGACGCGTACTCGCAACAGTATAAATGGGATCACAAAGGGCACACGAACTCGTTCGCGAGCTTGCTTTCGTTAGACCAAGTCGTAAGAAAGCAATACGAGTTCGCCGGAAATACCCCGTGGGAGGTTCCACCGTTGTCGTCGAATAAAGGCGCGATGTTAGAAGCGTACGTGAGGAATAGCGAGAGTTGCCTGATTAAGGAATCTTACGGTAAATTTGGGGAGATGGACCCGGAGACGCGAGCGGAATGGAAAGCTATCGAGTGTTCGCAAGGACTCGTGAAACCGGTGAAAGAATGATGCAACCAACGCGCTTTTAATTTTATTACATACTACTTTATGTACAGATCGCTTTGAAGTCACAGTCTGTGATCTCCTTTTATTTTCGCGTTCGCTTTCGCCTCTTTGCTTTCGTACAAAGGCAGACGCACGTTCCCGGACTCGCTCGCGACGCGTCCCAAAATACCCACGGTCACCCCGGATACGATCCTCGCGCTCGTCGAGACGCCCATTTTCCTGGCTAACAAGTACGTCGCCGCACCCGCCGCCGCCGGCGTCGCGTACGCTGTTGCGTACGAGTGGAAAATTCTCGGCGGTCTCCCCACGATGACGTCTCTCACGACCCCTCCCCCGGTGGCGGTAAACACGCCGCACGCGATGCAATTAATCGCGCTCACTCCAGCCCTCACTCCATTCATGCACCCAATCACACAAAACGCTCCAACCCCTAACGCATCGCTGGCTTCAATCCACCACGCGTCGTCCCTAACTACCTCAAAATGTTTCTTCGCGTACTCCCACCCGAAAAACGTCGCGACGCCAGTCGCCAGCGCTAAATACACGTACTCTTGCTCCTCCATCCAAAACGCTCTCCGGCCGGCGCCGAGGACAAAATCCCGAATCGTCCCTCCACCAACGGCTGTTATCAGCCCAATAATAGGCGCGCCGAAACAATCCAGTCCTTTCGACGCCGCTAACAAAGTTCCAGTCAGCGCAAACGAGCACGTCCCGATATAATCCGACCCTCTTAACAACCCCGGCACGGTGAGATTCGGGTACCTGGGCATCCCATCGCTCGCGAGAACGCCCGGGCGAGCGACAACTTTTTGCGGTGGCGCGGAAAACGACTGCTTCGTGATTGCATTCTTCGCCGAATTCGATCCCGTCGAATATAATTTTGACGACGATGGGGCTTCTTTTGACGTCGTATTCATCATCGTCCTCATCATCAGCATCGCGTGGTTTTTATCCACTCCCCTCGTCCCCGGGGTCGTCATCATTTTCATCATCGTCCTCTCACACGATGACGACGCCGCCGACAACGACGACGAAAAGAGAATTCTCCCGAATTGCAAACGACTACTCGTGAATGCGTTCGATGCCCTCCTCCGAGTCGTGCAATACAAAAGCATCGTCGTCGTCATCGCGCGAGAAGCGTATCTAATCTCTCTCGTCTGTTTGTCTGTCGTTTTTGCTCTGCTTTTTCCAAAAAGAGCTGCCCTTTTGGAGGAAACGTCCGATCCGAAAAGCTTCACAAAAACGCATCTCGCTCGAACACTTTGCGAGCGTTTTAGAGCGAGAAGCGTTCACCAAACGACACCTTTGCGGACAACGAAGAAGAAGAAGACAACAACGACGACAACGACGAAGAAGAAGCGTTTCAGCATGAGTTCTTTTTTCTCGGGAGGAGGACATACAGGAGAGAGAGAAAAAGAGCACAAGATGCTTTTCCGAGCGATTCTTGCCGTCTCGGTCCTCGTGACGTTCGCGACGGTGTCTCTGTACCACGCGGACGCGCTCGGCGAAGGCATTTTCGCGGAATCGAGCGCGAAACACCACGTGAACACGATGAAAGCGTCCGGGACGTTGAAGTCTTTGGACGGATTCAAACACGAATATTTAGACCCCGGGCACGATCACTCGCCGGTCGGGACGTTTGAAGCAGAATACAGAGAGAAATTGGAAACCATGGGGTACACGAAGGAGCAAATCGCGCACTTCGAGAGGATGTCCGCGGAGACGTTGGTGCACTTGTTTCAAGAGGCGACGGAGGTGATCGATCGGGAGTTACAAAAATCGAGAGGGACGGCAGAACCGATGCATTTGCCAGGTCTGAGCGAGTGGTTGGAGAGGAAGAGGGAGGATCACGTGAAGAATAAAAAGGCGAGGGAGGAAAAGGAGAAGGAGGAAGAGGAGGAACGCGAGCGGAGGATGGAACGCGCGCGAGAAGAAAACGGGCGAGAAGAGGAAGAGATGGAAGAGAAATACGGAGGTGACGGAGGTAAAATGATGAGTGGGGAAGAGGTCATGGCGGCGATTGAGGCGCACGATATCGCGTGGAAGAAGGCGCATCCGCCGCCGAGTCCCCCCGTTGGGAGTAGTTCGAGCAGTAGCAGTAGTCGCGGTAGTACTAGTAGCAGTAGTAGCTCTGGAGGTGGATGGATTTCGAACAATTTGTTCGGACACTTCGGAAAGAAGAAGAGCGAGGAGGTTGGGTCGGAGGAAAGAGGTGACGGCGAGGGCGAGGGCAACGACGATGAAAAAGTAGAAACGGATAGCGGGAGTAGTAGTAGCGGCGGAGGCGACGACGAGGACGAGTCCAGTACGGACAACGCCGACGACCCGCCCAGTTTCAAGTCGATGGAAGAGCGCAAAGCGTTTTTGAAAACGGATCAGTTCAAAAAACTCGCCGCCGATCTCACGCCGCCGAAATTTTGTTACGAAGCGGTGAATGGAGAAAAAGCGTTCCCGACGAATGGAAAGATTACGAAAGGTGCCCCGAGCGTTGCGGCGGCTGCGAAGATTGCCGAGCAACTCACGGACGAGCGCGAGTGTTGGTTCATGGACAAGACGTGCGTCGATGCGCTTTCGCCTGGGAACGGGAAACAGTGGATTCGCAAATATATGTCCGCAGAAACCACGGTCACGGACATTTTAGAAGACTTGCCAGATTTTGGGAAAGGACAACTCGGCACGTGCGCGTTGATTGGCTCCGCCGATAACATGTTGAAGAAAGGATGGGGCACGCAAATCGACGCGCACGATTTCGTCGTTCGATTCAACTCGAAAATGAAAGGGTTCGAGAAAGATATCGGGTACAAAACTGACGGATTATGGCAGAAAGATTCTTACGTCGGTGCTATCGGCGGGAACCAAAAGCCGTCCAAGTATTACATGATTCCGAAAATCATCCCCAAAAACTTTGTGCGCAAAGACGGCGCGAGAGTCGTCGGGTACAGCACGGCTTTGCCGTCCTGGCGCAAAGCCATCACGGAAATCTACAAGATTTATAAAAAGGATAAGAAAATTACCAAAGGGACACCGACTGGTGGTTTAGCTCGAATGATTTCGTTGATGGAATCCGGCGCGTGCACGCGAGTGGATATTTATGGTTTCTCCGGAGGCGGCGGTAAGTACTTCAAGAAATCTGCGGTGGTGAAGGACGAGCACATCATCTCCGTCGAACATTACATTCGTCGATTAATGATGGCCACTGGTTTGCGAGGTAAAGTTTGCGTGTACGGTCAATAACAGAAAGGCACGCACAGATGGATAGATGATAGAGAATACACATGTTATCTTTCAACACTTCTATAACGAAAATTTATTCGTTCGCGCGAATATCTCTCAGCGTCAAATCAAACAAAATATCACTCCCGGCAAAAGGATGGTTCGCGTCCAACATCACCACCTCGTCCGTCATCGACCTAATCACCGCCGGATTCCCATTCATCAACGTCACGGTCCCACCTTCTTGCAACCCGCCTTTCTCCGCCCACACTTCTCTCAACCGTTCGATTTCCGGATGTTCCTGCGGCACGCGAAACAGCAAGTTTGGATCGTACTCTCCGCCCGACGCTTCAATCTCTCTCGTCTCGTTTACCGTCATATTCCTCACCGCTTTATCGAACGCTTTGAACAAGGGATTCCCGACCACGTCCGCGGCGCCTACTTCAAACGTGACTGGATCCGCCTCGTCTTCGTCTTGTAAAATTTGCCCTTCGCTCGTTCGTAAACTGAACGTGATTTCCACGATGTCTCCGAGTTTCGGAAACGCATCGCTGCTCGAATCATCATCTGTCTTCTTCTTCCCTTTGTTAATTCTCATTTCCGTGGTAAACCCTTCCTGGCCTTTGCGGACGTCTTGTAAAATAGATCCAGAGAACGCGTCAGGTCCGGCGTCGTTTTCCTGTTTGTCGTCGTCATCGGAGTTGGAAGCGTGCAGTTGATGGTGTCCTCGTCTGACGCCTTTTGCGGAAGAAAAACGACGACGATGAGAAGACGACGATTCAGACGACGAAGGAGAACAACACGCCGAAGAGCGAGAGGTCGTGGTAAGCAGCAGCGCTCGATTCATGAGTCGTGATAGGAGTCGTAGTAGGGTAGTAGTTGTTGTCTTGCAAAATGACGAATAAAATGGATAAATTGGAAAAAGGAATTCAAAGAACATCACAAAAAGAAACGCAAAGCGGCTGACGACGACGACGCGTTTGGCGGCTTTCACGGAGCAGAATTTATGGTGGATAAAGAAGTAAACCTGATCAAACCAATCGTGGACTCGTTGGTGAACTTGTCGAGCGAGGACGAATCGCGGACGATACGAACGAAATCTTTTTTACGTTCCTGTCGCTTGTTTCTTCCCGTGTTGGACGCGTTAGGGGTGGCGTTTAAACCGGCAAAATCGGACGTCAGCGGGAACGTGGAAAGGCTGGCGAAGAAGGAAGAGGAGTTTGAGAACGTGAGTGATACTGTGTGGTCGTTGTTGTTGTCGTGCGCGCGAGGAGGATGTTTTCGTTTTCTCCTCCGTTTCGTTATTCGTGGCTTCGTGTACTGACCGACCCCTCTTATTCTTATTAAACAGTTGTTCGATATCCTCCTGGACGAGAAGAAATCGAGCGCGTTCGCCGCGAACACGAGCTGCTCCAAAGGTCTTCTTTGGCTAAAGCGATTCTTAGAGTTTGTGGTCGTCCTCGTCTCTAAACTCGCGGAGAACCGCGAGACGGAAACGAAAGAGGCGGCTTCGATAGCGTACGCGGAAAAGTTGAAGCCGTTTCACGGGTGGGTGTCGTCGTCCGCGTTTTCCGTCGTGTTGCAGTTTCCTCCGGCGAGGAAAGGGTTTGTGGAGAATTTAGGCGGAGAGATGGTGTTAGAAACGGACGGGAAAGAGTTAGTGGAGAAGTTCGGGCCGGTGTTGAAACGTATCGACGACTTTCTAACCAAAGAGGATTTGAACGATCCGTCCAAGGTATAAAAAGATGGAATCATGTAGAAGAAGTCAAACAACGCGCGTAGTCCCCTCCTTCTTCTTTCCACTCGTATGCTTTTAAATTTGTATATGTTACACTTAGTATTTATGTCGCTGCTTTCTAAACTGTTAATTGACTACGCTGATATATGTTGTTGTTGTTTTCCTCTTGGTACATCTCGAAAATAATACACTGTCTCTTCTTGTCTCTCTCTTTTTCTCCTCTTTTTCTTAAATTTTGATACACGCCAATATCTCTCCGCCTACGACTAATGCATATCGGCGAGCGACGCCAAGTTTGGCGCCGACGAGTGTGCGTTGTTTCTGCGCAACCTTGATAAAGGTTTGCCCGCGCCGAGGCCGGCTTCGATAGCCTTCTCTCGCAAATCGCGAATCAAATCGTTCGCCTCTTCCGATTTCGCTTTCTCTCTCGGTTCTCCTTTACCGTCGTCTGGCTTGCTATCTTTGCCTTCATCTTCTTTTTTCTTCATCTTCTCTTCGTCGTCGTTGTTTTCGGCGATATCCGTTAAACTTGACAGCGAAGATACTTTTACAAACTTACCCTTAATTCTTGGACGATTATCCGCGCACACTTTTCTCGACATGTACCGAATAGATTTCGTAAACACGCGATTTTTACGCTTCTCTTTCCATCGCTTTAATCGATCGAGGCGCGTCATTTGCGCTTGCGTCGGTGGCATGCCCGGTTGTTGCTGCGGCTGTAAACTTCCTTGTTGCATTTGATACTGATGTTGTTGTTGCTGAGGTGGCGGTGGTTGCATGTGCTGATAGTTCGGGTGACCCGGTTGCGGCGGCATGTGCGACCACGAAATGTTACCGGGCGGCGGCCCAGCCACGCCGGCGCGATGGACCGATGTAAACTCTTGCTGCACCACTCCATCTGGAGGCGGTTGTTGTTGTCGTTGTTGCTGTTGCTGTTGCTGTTGTTGTTGATACAGTGTTCCACCTTGTGATGATTGCATTGGCAATTTTTGTTGTTGCTGTTGTTGTTGCTGCGGACCGCCAAAATTATCCGTCGGACTCGTGTTCGTGTTCACGCTGTTGCGTTGTTGTTGAGTATACTGTTGCTGTTGCTTCAAAATGTCCAACTGGGTATTCCCCGCTCCTCCTTGGTGCAGCTGTTGCATTTGCTGTTCACGATTATACCCATTTCTACCCATGTTGTTAAATTCCCCAACCATCAAAGCCGGATTCATCGGCGCGTATTCCAAGTCGTCAAATTTTGAATAGCTCGGATTCATCTCCACGTATCGCATGGCCGAGTCGTCCAAAATCGGCCCGAGCGTGTAATAATTCGGCTGCTGATGACTCAAGTCCTCTAACAACGCGAAAGAATGCGTCTTTCTGTGTATTCCTTTCTTTTGCTGTTGAGTGTCGGTTACTATTTTGCTGCTCGTGTTAGTATTCGTATTCTCCTCTTTCGTCGACCCGGCGTTGCTTCGGTTGCTGTTCGACCTTTGCGAGTCGTTCGAATCTCGTCTTTGATGATGTTGTTCGCCGCCCGAGGAGTTATTGTCGCTACTGTGATTCGACCGTTTCGACGTCGATGGGTGTGTTCCTTCGGAAATGCTGTCTCTGTCGTTGCTAGTGCGTGCCTCTGCGCTTCTTTTATGCGCGTTATTCGCGTTCCCCCCCGCGGTGTCGTCGTTGTTGTTCTGCTGATTGTTGTTATAAATCTCCGCCTCGATGAACTCCGCGAGCTCATCTCGAGACCGACCTCTCTCCAAAGGGTCCTCCAACAAAATATCGTCGTCTACCGGAGATAAGGCCCCGGACGCTAACAACTCGTCGCACACGTCCGCGTACGTGTTATCGTCGCTTTTATCTCCTCCGCTATTCGTGCCTTGAAGAAGCGTTCGGAGCGGCATTTTGGATTTCGAGAGAAGAGCAGTTCTTCGACTTGTTTTAACCGACTAAATGTGCGTTCTCTTTGTCTTTGTCTTCTTCGATGCTCGAGCGCAGGCGCGAACGTATAAATCCTTCTCTAAATTCTTTTTTGGTATCGAGATGTATTTCTTAATGCACTGCGCCTGTTGTCGCGACGTTCTCGGTCCTCTCGGGCGCACAGAAAGCAGATATTTCCGCGCGAGAAAATGTCCGACACGGATAATCTTTTCTGATTTGATACGCGTTGGAATGTGCCGTTCCCGCTTAAAACTTCCTGTTTCTCTGTTTCTTTGTCTTCTTCTCCGAAAAAGCCGCGCGCGAATACAATCAAACGATGCGTTTCGCGCGCGAGTGATGGTATTCCAGCTTCGCGTGGTGGAGTATCCAATGCTTCTCGCGCGCTTTTCTTATGTGTGCAGAATATCACTGCGCGCGAAAAAAAAAGCAACAAAAAGCAGAGATATCCTCCGCCTCCTCCGAGCAGCGAATGCATGGACGAATGGAATCGAGACTGAATGCTCTTTTTGACGAAAAACCTCGCTTTTTCTTTTTCGTTGTCTGCCCAGAACGTGAGTGCACGATAACCTCGAGACCGAAACGTTGTTGTTGTTGTTCCCACAACAAGACTCCCCGCAAAACTCTGCGCAGTAAACGACGGTAAAAGAGAGAGAAAGAGAGACTCCGAGGATGACGACGACGGTTTTTTTGTCGTTTTCCTCCTCGAGGCCGCCAACGTTGTCGCGTCGATGTCGTTCCCGAAAAGGAGGAGGAAAACGCACGATGCATTTTCCAACGAACTCGTCGTCGTCTTCTTTCGATGCTACTACGGACGAGAACAGTATTGTTCGAGAAGAAGAAGAAGACCAAAGCGCTTTTTTCAACCGCCGCCAAAGCGTATTGTCCGTAGCAGCAGTCGCTGGCACGTCTCTTCTCTCCGCCTTTCCCGGTTTTGCCAACGAAACACCAGAGAACGGGGTGTACGACTTCACCGTGAGGCAATACGGGAAACCGTTTGCGCTCGCGAAATATAAAGGGAAAGTGACGGTCATCGTCAACGTGGCGAGCGAGTGACCTTTAGCAAACTCGAATTACCCTGCCTTGAGGCAACTGTTCGAGAAATATAACAAAGATGGGTTCGAGATTATAGGATTTCCGGTGAATCAGTTCGGGTGCCAAGGACCGCTCGGGAGCGACGGCGAACGGAAGCGAGCGCGAGAGAAGTTTAAGATTGACAGCGATGGATTTCAAGTGATGGATGAAGTTGCCGTGAAAAACAGAGGGACGGCGTGTAAAGTGGTTGATCCGGTGCAGTGGGAGGAGTTCAAGGATGATCCGGATGCGGCGTTAATGGTGCCGTTAATTGATGATCCAATCGCGAAGGGACCGGCTGATCCGTTGTATAAATACTTGAAAGAGCAGACTGGAGGGGACGATATTCCTTGGAACTACACGAAGTTTTTAGTCGGGCGCGATGGAAAAGTTCTTAAACGGTATTCGCCGAGAGATCCGTTGGACCAAGGAATCGAATCCGATTTGAAAAAAGCTCTCGCGGCGTAAGGAAGTAAACACGCGCAAAAAATATCGCGCGAATGGACGTCGCGGAATTAATAATACGGGGGGCGATACGAACAACGTGACCGCGCTAAAGAACGAAAGTACATTATTCACTATGTATTGTTTAGCACGCGATAAATGTATGCTCCTAGTAGTAGCGATGATGTTCTTTTAATTGTATGTACAAAATAGAGTGCCTAGTAAATCGTTCCATTCCACCCGCCGGTTGGTAAAGCCGAAGTGTCTTTTGAAGCCGGATTGACGTTTGATCTGTTCTTCCAAACTCGACGTTTCCATCCATGCATATTATCGATTGCTCTGTCCAATTCTTGCCGCATGTTCTTATCCATCTCATCATCCGCTTCGCTTTCCGAGCTGTCCTCTTCGTAGGACTCCGCAGTGTCGTCCTCGCTAGAATCCTCCAGTCGGTCTTTTTTCTTCGTCGTCATCTTCTTTTTAAAACTTCTCCTTTCTTCTCGTCTCTTCTGAGTTTGCGCTTGCTGTCGCTCCGACTTTCGCTCCGACTTTTTCTCAGGTGTGCCAAGCTCAAAACTCGTAGTCTTCTTCACCTTGTGCTTCCTATCGTGCTCTTCCACCCAACCGAGATCTGAATCCGAGGAATCTCTCGTCGAAGCGTTCGTTCTTCTCGCTTTCCTCTTTCCAACGCTTTTGACTCCCCGAAACTCTTCATCTTCATCTTCTTCCTCTCCCTCTCCTTCTTCTTCTTCTTCTTCTTCTTCTTCTTCTTCATCGTCGTCTCCCTCGAATTCGATTCTTTCCAAGGGACGACGACGAGGCACCGGAGAAGAAGCGGGAAGGCTGAGCGTTTTTTTTTCATCCACCTTCGAGTACGGTGGCGTCTTCTTTTCCTTTTCCGAGGAGAGTACGAAGCGTTTCCGTCGAACAACAGCGTCGAAATGCCCCATACGAGCGCGCGCGCACCTAGTTTTGCAAAGCGCGTTCGTTCTTATTCGGGGAAGAAAGATACAGTGTGTGTGTAATTTTCTAGGAAAGAAGATTTCTCCATCATTTTCTCCATTCGAAAAAAAAAGGCGTTACTCGCTTTTTATTAATAAATAAAAAGAAAAACCTGATCATGGTAGCGAAAGAGCACCAACACCAACAACTCTTAGCGAACAAATTGAAACAAAGATGGTCGGAAACAGGTTCTGGCCCGGACGTGCAAAAGAAACTCGACGCGATCAAAGAGACTTTGAACGCGCGAGAAAGGTTGAAGCGATTGGAAAAGAGCAGAGAGAGAGTTGATGTCTCGAAATCGCATTCGGATCAGACAAACGCGCTTAAATATCTCGAGAAGGTGAAGAAGGATGCGAAACTGGACGAGACGGACTCGTCGTCGCTCGACATGAGGAAAGCGTTGCCGAAAGAAGCGTTAGAGGTGGCGAGAAAAGACGAGGACGAGATCGTGTCGCGGGAAGATATCGAGGCTGAGAATGCCTCCAATCAGTTGGTGGATGTGTTTCAAAAGAGGAAAAGAGTTACGCCGGACGCGCGATTGAAAGAGTTAAAGTCGGAGCACCCGGCACACGCGATGAGAGAAAAAGCGAACGAACTGATGCGTGCGAACGATTTGAAGATGGCGGTGGCGATGTACGACGAAGCGTTGATTCAGTGCGAAGCGGATTTAAGGAGGAAGAGGAGAGAAGAAGAAGAGACGAGCGACGGTAATCAATACGACAAAAACAATGATTCAGAGTTATCGGAAGAGGAGTTGATTGCGGTGGTGACCTTATGTAATCGGTCAAAAGCCAAGTTAAGAGACGGGGAAGATTTACTCGGGGCTTTAGAAGATGCCATAAGCGCGACGACGATTGCACCGGACTGGTCGAAAGCGCGGTTTCGCTGCGGCGAGGCGTACGCAGCACTCTCCGCGTGGTCTTTAGCTGTCGCGTCGTTAAGAGTGGGCGAAAAGCTCGTCGAATGCGAAAAAGGGTCTTCCGCGCAACCATTTAAGGATTTATTGGATGTTGTCGCCATTCAAGCCGCAAAGTACGGCTCCCCGGCTGGCTTCGACGGTCGCGTCATTTACGTTCGATCCGCCGGCGAAGAGGCGTGGTTAGGCAAAGAAGCTCCGACAAACGCCGAATTCGACGTCACCGACGAACACAAAAATCCCATAAACACCGAACGGTACAGTAAAGAAGACGGGCACATGGCCGAAGCGCGACGAAAAGCTGAAGTGAACAAAAATACCGCCCTCCACGCGCGCTCGATTCGCGACGCCGTCGAAATGGCTTCTGACGGCGATAAAATACTTCTCTTGCGAGGCACACACAACGGGTGTGGCGAAACTGTCTGCGTGACAAAACGCGTGTGGATCAAAGGCGAAGGTGCGCTCAAAGAAGCCACCATCGATATGCGCGCCAACAGCCCGACATTTCGCATCACTCGATCCTCTGTCGTTTCCAACGTCGATTTCGATTTCTCCGGGTTCGCGGAATCCGTGCGCATAGCCCAAATGGAACGCGGCAACATCCTCAATAAGAACCAATTCGAAACCTTAATGGAAGGTTGCTCGTTTACTTGTACTGGATGCGACGGCCTCGTCGTCACCGACAAAGCCAAAGCCACTTTTCGAAACTGCAACATCACCGGTAAAAACAACTGCGCGCGCCTCTCCCGAGACGCCGACGCCGCCTTCATCGATTGCAAACTTCACGGCGCCGAACGCGCCGGTGTCTACGTCACCGACAACGCCACATGCACTCTTCGTAACTGTGTCGTTGAAAATACGAAAGAGGAAGCCGTCGTCGTCACCCAAAACGCGGAATGCTCCATCCTCTCCAATACCATCCTTCGCGAATGCAAAGGCCCCGGTGTCGACTGCTCCAACAACGCCCGTTGCCTCGTCTCCTCTTCCCAAGTCACCAACAACGTCGGCGGCATTTGGGCCTGGGACTCCTCCTCCGTCACTTGCGTCAAATCTGTAATCGATGGCGGCCAATCCCACGCCGTAGTATTCGACGGTCACAGTTCGCCGACGTTCTCCGATTCCGTCGTCGTCGGCGTCGCGCACGCCAGCGAAAAGAGTTGGAAAGGCATTCGCGGTCCCAACGTGACCGTAACGAAAACGGAACGGATGACTTCCTGGCCGAGCGAAGACGGCGCGTTCAAGTTCAGTCCGAACGCGTTCACCAGGAAACAATAACACTATGTAGTAAGAATATTACATATTACGTGCTCACAATTTTTCTCCCTGGCACATTGCCAGCAAAAATTTGCCAGCCTGGCAAATTTACTCTCTTGGAAAGGCACCCTCATTTGTACAGAGACGTCACAAATAAGTCGACACACGACACTAAACACACACACACTTACACGACAAAAACTACCATCATCATGGCTTGCTGGACATGCGTCGATCAGGGCACATTGTAAGTTTTCGTTCCTTGCTTTTGCGTTCTCTTTTACATCTCTCTCTCTCTCTCTCTCTTTCTCGTCTCGCGCGTGTGCATCATCTCGTCGAGATATTTATGAATCCTCCCCGGGGAAAATAATTGGATTGCACGGATTCATTCTTAATACTCCTCTTTAGTAGCATTATGTTTGCAAACAACCACGTATCACATGAAAGCGTTTTGTGCTGACCTATACATCATCTCTCTCTATACACGTCGTGCGTAATAAAACAGCGGTGTCATCGCCACGTGCGGTAAATTCGACCGATTTGCACCTCCCGGGTGCCACGTGATTATTCCTTGCGTCGGTACGTTTTCTTGGTCCTTTTTTCCTCTAAAAACGCTCTCGTCTCTTTTGCGCACGCAACACACAGCGGGGGCTTTCCCGTCGAAGAGAGCGCTTTAGCGCGAATACGCTCATCATTCTTAACAACTATTTTCTTTTCCTAAACCCCTTTTCAAACGCAGGCACGGCGAATGTCGGGACCATCTCCACGAGAATCCAATCTTTGGACGTGTCCGTGGAAACGAAGACTTTAGATAACGTCTTTGTCAACATCATCATCTCGACGCAGTATCAAGTCTTGCAAGACCCGTCTCGCATGTTTGACGCGTTTTATAAATTGACTGATTCTAAAGGGCAAATTCGTTCGTACATCTTCGACGTCGTCCGTTCGACGGTACCGAGAATTAAGTTGGACGACGTTTTCACGTCGAAAGAGGAAATCGCGATGGAGGTGAAGAACATGTTGGCGAAATCGATGGAGGAGTTTGGGTATAACATTATTTCGACGTTGGTGACGGATATCGCGCCGGATCCTAAGGTAAAGAATGCGATGAATGAAATCAACGCGGCGCAAAGACAAAGAGTTGCCGCGAAGGATCGCGCGGAAGCGGAGAAGATTATGGTGGTGAAAGCTGCCGAGGCGGACGCGGAGTCGAAGTATTTGAGCGGTACCGGTATGGCGAGGCAAAGACAGGCGATCATCAACGGTTTGAGAGATTCGGTGGTGAACTTTCAAAAGGAAGTCGATGGCATTTCCTCCAAGGACGTGATGGAAATGATGATGATGACGCAATACTTTGACACGATGAAGGAGGTTGGGACGCAAGGCGGGAACTCGACCATCTTCGTACCGAGCGGACCGGCGGCGGTGGCGGATGCGAGCGCCGCCATTCGCGCCGGCTTGATGCAAGGCAACGCGGCGGTGGCTGCTATGCAGCGTTAAATGCGAAAGTGAGTATGAACGAGAGAGCAAACAGACGTGTACTTATACGCGTATCGATATACATTCTTTTAATGGTCAGAAAAGTAAATATACCCAGTAATTAATATAATCTTAGTTTTGTTCTTTCAATATTACACGTTTTTAATCGAGAAACATAGGCGCAGCAACTAACGTAATCGTCGCGAGCATTTTAATTAACACATGGATACTCGGTCCAGCGGTATCCTTAAATGGATCACCCACGGTGTCTCCCGTGACCGCCGCTTTGTGCGTTTCGCTCCCTTTCCCTCCTCCGAATCCAGTTTCCACGTATTTCTTGGCGTTATCCCACGCTCCTCCGGCGGTGTTCAAAAACAATGCCATCAAAATCCCGCTCGCGGTGGCAAACATGAGAAAACTTGCGACGCACTTCGCGCCGAGTAACTCGCGACCGGAGGCTATGCCGATGCGTCGAAATATAATGCCTGTGATTAGTGGTCCAGAAACGGCGACGACGCCTGGTTTAACCATACCTCGTAACGCCGATTTCGCCACAATCGAGACGCACCGTTCGTAATCTGGTTTCGTATCGTACGTCATGATTCCAGGATTCTCCGCAAACTGTCGTCGAACTTCTTTGACGACGTCTTGCGCCGATTTCCCGACCGCCGCGATCGCGAACGAGGAGAATAAATATACCAACATGGAGCCAAGCAAACCGCTGATGAACACTTCTGGGATGCAAATATCCACGGTGGAAAACGCTTGACCGGTAAACGCGGAAACTTCGTCCATGAACGCGGAGAAGAGTAAAAACGACGCCAAGGCGGCGGAACCGATCGCATACCCTTTCGTTGTCGCTTTCGTCGTGTTTCCTACGGCGTCTAGCTCGTCACACACGTCTCGAACCGAGTCTGGTTGGTTGGACATTTCTACGATACCGCCGGCGTTATCTGCGATCGGGCCGAACACGTCCATGGTCAAGACGTAGGCTGCAGTGGAGAGCATTCCCATCGTCGCAACCGCGGTACCAAACAAACCGCCAATCGGTTCGTCCGAGCTTTCATCAACTAATCCGGCATTTTGCCCTAAATGATACGCCGCGACGACGGCGATGGAAACCACAATAACCGGCGCCGCGGTCGCTTCGAGACCAACACCAACACCAGCGATGACATTCGTGCCACTGCCAGTCGTACTCGCTTCGGCAATCTTTCTGACTGGCGGAAACGCGTAATCGGTGTAAAACTGCGCGATGAACACGAAGCAGTATCCGCATAAAATGCCAACTATACCACACGCGTAGAAGTACTTCCACGCGTCCTCGGCTTTCTCCGTATACAACATACATCTGCATGCGATACCAAAACACACCAACGCAATCGCCAACGCCACGTTATACCCTCTCTTCAACACTGAATACGGTTCCTGCTTGTATCTCGGCTCGATCTCAGAAACGGACAGAATGCCAATCGCCGAGGCAAAGCAATCCATCGCGTGAACCACCAGTGGGAACAACACGAACCCCTTCGCTTCGACGACGCTCATATCGGATCTTCTCACCACGGTTGCGCCTAAAATCATCGCTGAAATGATCTCCGCCGCGATGGACTCGAACAAATCCGCGCCTCTGGCTGCGCAATCCCCGACGTTGTCTCCGACCAAATCGGCAATCACCGCGGGGTTCCTCGGATCGTCCTCGGGAATATTCATCTCCACCTTGCCACACAAATCTGCGCCTACATCCGCTGCTTTGGTGTAAATCCCACCACCTAACTGCGCGAATAACGCGACGAACGACGCCCCGAATCCGTAACCGACTAACATCAGCGGTATCTCGATCACGTTTTCAATCGATTCGCTCGCCGAATCACCTCCTCCGGCTGCTTTCATCCCAGCACTCGTCAGTCCGTACCACCACGAATACACCGCGAACAAGCTCGCCACGCCTAACACCGTCGTCGCGACCACCAACAAAGCGGCAAATCCACCCGCTCTCAACGCGACGACCAGCGGCTCTCTCGAGCCTCTTCGACTCGCCGCCGCCACTCTCGAATTCGCTCTCACCGATACCCACATTCCAGCGTACCCACTCATCCCCGAGCAAAACGCCCCCAACAAAAACGCCACCGTCGTCAATATCGCCACGCTGTGACTGGTCAACCCGCTCTTCTCTTGCTCCGGCGTCACTTGTCTGAACTCGTACAAAAAGAACACGAACGCGGCGCAGACCACCGCGAGTTTACTAATCAGCCCGTACTGCGTGGAGAAAAACCCACTCGCACCGGCCCGTATCGCATCCGCCACTTCAATCATCTCCATCGTCCCTTCGTCTTTTTCCAGCACCCACATGGATAAATACTTCGCAAACGCCAACGTCCCGACCGAGGCTAACACGACCAACGTAATCGTCTTTGACGTTCTCGAAGCAATCGCCAACACGCACAGCAAGAGAAATACCCCGACGTATTTTAAACTTTTATTCATCATCCTCGAGTTCTTCAAACTGCTCTTATCTTTCCCGTTCGCGTTTCCCGACGAAGCTGCTTTCCCTATTCTCGAAGTAAACGTCTTCGTCTTCGACGCGCTTTCCGGGTCGTCGAAATTGGAATTCATGAAATTGGTCTCGTTCAGAGATACCGCGCCGCCTGGGAAATAGTTTCCTCCTCCTTCTTCTCCGGAACCCCGAGAGCGCATCATCATCGTTCTCGCCGCTTTAGTGTTCGTATTCTTCTACTGTTATTAGTGTTCTCGGGAGATGAATGCTGTTTTCAAGACCTGTTCCTAGAGTGTGTGTCTTGCGTGTGTAATGCAGCGCAAAATTCGCCTTTCTTTTGGGGAATGCAACGGCCAAAAAGCTCACTAATTAATTAGAATACGCGTAAAGAACAGCGCGCAGAAACAATAGAGACTACGCACAAAAGCGCGTTCGGTGACGGAGAGAGAGAGAGAGAGCGCGCGTGCGTGTGTTTACCACATAACATGGTTCGATTTAAAAACAGATACATCATCGCTCGCGCGCTCTTCCACGATAAAAAACCGACGTCGGAACACGTGCTCTCGAATCAACTGCGTTTGGAAATCGAATCCGCGTTTGGCGTCGCCGGCGCTCGAGAGATGTGTCCGTCGGTGCAGGTGAAGTATTACGAGCAAAAATACGGGTCGAACGTGGTCGTTTTACGATGCTCGCGCGAAGACGTACGAAAAGTGAAACTTTGTTTCGAAAACATCGAAAGAGTGGAAGGGAGGACGTGCACGATGCGAGCGGTGGCCGTGCACGGGAAGTTGGGGAGCTTGAAGGAGAACGTTTTGGAGAAGATTGGGAGGTTTGCGGTGAATGGCGAAGACGGAGACGAGGAGGAGGAAAAGAAGGAAGAGAAGCGGAGGAAGGTGAGGAGGAAAGTAGAGAAGGCGGTAGAGGCGATGACGAGTTGAGACGAACTCGATTGTGTATAAAAGTGTATATTAGTATTGTAGTGTTACAGCAGCTTTGTTTAGGTACGTACTCGCGGCGAGCCGCCGACGAGTACGCGTATGAGACGTTCTGTGTGTTTGTTCTTCTTCTTTTGTCTCTCTTTCTCTTTCTCTTTCTCTTTCTCTCGGGGTTCATGCTTCTTTTCATCACTGTTCTCCGTATAGATTCATCGCCAAGTCTTCGTCGGCGACGTCTTGCATTCGACGACCTAAGTTATTCACCGAGTCTTCTCTCGCCGGACCGCGACGGTTGGCGGTTGGCGGTAACTGCGGCGTTTTGTAGCGAGGTAATCTTGAGAGAGGCGTGGCGCCGTCTTTGGAGACGGTTGGCGATACGCTCCTGCGTCTTTGCGAAGACGTGGCGAACGGCTTGGGAACGCCCGAGTCGCTTGGGGTACGCAAGGCGCCCCGGATCGAAGATGTTGGTGTTTTGTTGGCGTTTAAATGCCTCGCGACTTTCGCGTACGAGTCGATTGGTCTTTCTCCTTTTCCGTCGTCGTCGTCTTTCGCCGAGCCGCTTTCGTCGCTTCTGGTCGTCCCCGTCGTGGTGGTAAAAAACGACGATTCTTCCATCTCGCCGTTACCAAAGAACGCAAGGTTTACCAACTTCCAGAACCAAAGCGAAATCATCGATATCGCGGTAAAATACGTCACCACTGCGACCATCGCAGTCCAAGATGAAATCGCCTCCGAATACTCGTCGTCTTCAAACGCCAACCACGAGGCGAAAACGCCCCGTTGCTGTTGTGCGCGAAGCTTCCTCTTCTCCTCCAAAATTTTTGTCACCAACTCCTCCACCTTCTCTTTCGCTTTTTCCAACTTGACTTCGCACCGTTGAATCTCCTCGATCGCTTTTAATCGTTCCTCGAACGAGTTCGTCTCGGAAGGCGTATTCTCAGTAATCACGACGTCCCTCGTCGTCGACGACGACATGGTGGCTAAATACAAAGCCACGATTCCAATGCAAATCGATACCACCGAGCTCATCATCAACTTCACATCCAGCGACCTCTTCAATGTTTTCATCGCGTTCGCCCGTCTTCGTTTGTTCTCTCTTCGCGGTTGTTTTTCTTGGACTGGACCTTCACCCCCCTCTCCTTGAGTAGGGGTCTCATATTTTGTCGTCGTCGCGTGACTCGTTTGCTGTTTCTGTTGCGCCCCGATTAAGGGCGACGTCCTCGCGTCAAATTGCGCCTCCGCGAGTTCCAGCCACGCGCGCACTTCCTCGTCTTTGCCTTCCCACGCGTCCTCGATGCCCTCCAACTCTTTCTCTTCTTCTTCTTTTGAAGGGGGAGAGTCGTCCTTTTTCCCGCATGTCATTTGCGGTTTTTCCTCCAATTCTTTTTCGTCTCCCTCCTCAAACTCCTCCTTCGTCTTCTTTTTTCCAACGACGTCCTCGAGAACGATCTCTTCGCCTTGAAGGTCGGTGCCCAAGTTGCTCCAAGAGGCGTCGTCGTCGTCGTCCGTGGAGGAGAGCATGTGAACGGTGTTCGTTGTACTGTGTTGTTGCTTTTTTTTTTGAGTGGGTTTTGTGTGTGTTTTTTGTCTTGTTTTTGATGAGAAATTTCAAAAATTCAATCTCTTACGAGTACAAATACGAGTACCACCACGACTACTTTTACAACTACATACTATTTCAAATTCCACTCGCTGGCGTCCGGGACTTCTTTGCCGACTTCAAACTCAGCGTCGCTGAAATCAAATCCAGGATTTTCCTTTTGAAATCGAGCGAGCATCATCCGTCTTCTGTCCATTTCGATTTTTTCATCGGCCTCGGCTTTCGTCGACGTTTCGTCGCTCGCGTTTGGCGTCGCTCCTCGGAGGTTGTTACGGCAATGTTCCTTAAACGCCGCTTCCCAAGGTTCCGCTTTTTTCAGCTTCACCAGTTGAATGTGCATCTCCCCGGTGGATTGATCTCGCGTCCACACGGATTCATCCGCGATCGTTTGTCGGTACAGCTCCAGTTTCGGCAACACGTGGCAATCGTCGTCTCCAATCTTCTTCTTCTTCTTCTTAATCTCGATCGTTTTCCCGGTGATTTCAACCGACAAATCTTCCTTCGTTTTCAACTCGGAACTAACGGGGATAAAAATGTTCACCTCTTCCAACGTTTGCTCCCACTCGTACACCAATTTGTTCTCGTCGACGTAGAACTTGTGACGGTTCGGCGCGGCGAGTTTATCGTCGTCGCTCATATCCAAGTAAGGCGTTAGGGGAAAACACTTGCAACACACCTAATCAATCACACGCTCGAGTCTCGACTCATCACCCAGCCGGCGTGCGCTAACCCACACCCGAGTGCCACGGCAAACAAACGATCTCTCAACAGTGGATTTGTTTTAAATCCAATCCGTATTAAAGGCAGTAACGGCGCGTAGACGAGTGGCACGATAAACTTTTGTTGCATGCGATTTTTGCGGGTTTCGTTGAAGGATTTGATCTCTTCCGCCCGGGTCATGTAGTATATGTATGCGTCGAAAGCTCAAAGAGCGCACGAATTAATACGACCACTTTCTCTCCTACTCCTGCGCGCTTGCACTCCTCGCGCGCGTATTCTGACTGTGTGTATCTGTTAAACTGCGATAAAGAAGTGCTCTCTAAATGCTGTCTCTAGGGGTGTTAAAGGTGTGAAGACAAAAAGTAAATACAAAGTTGAAAGTTCAAAACATATACGATTACACTGAAGAAGAGCCGGCGCTCGTACCGGTACCATTACCACCGCCATTATTACTACTGTTATTGCTGACGTTCGACCCGGTGCGTTGCAAAATAGCTTGGCCGAAATACGAGCTAATGGTGCTCACGCCCGCGGTGGCGCCGTCGAGCGCCTTGCCGCCGTACTCGTAGACTTGACTCGGGATGACTTTCTCGAACCCGGCGCCTCGGTTGAACGTAGATAACGTGGACCCGGTGTACTCTTGAAACTCGGCCAATAACGACGGACTCGTCGGCGAGTCCCCTCCGTCGGGAGAACTGTTGTTCTCCGTCAAAGGCGCTTTCATCACCGAGTGCGACACGCACACGCCCGCGCCGATGGAAACGCACGTCACGAACGTCGCCGAGAACGACGTGAACCCGAATATTAAAATCGCCGACACCGCGAGTAATAACATCCCTTGCATTCTCACCGTCACCACGATCGGTTCTTCGTTCGCACCTCTTTTCAAAGTCACGTCTTTGCTCCTCACGTTGATCACGTAATGCCACGCGACGACTACCGCGAACACCGTTAAAAACGACCAAGGACGACAGACGACTGACACGAACATCGAGAGTAACATCAACACTTGGTAATTGGGTGCAAAATCTCGCAAGTTAAATCGTAATCTCCTCGTCGCATCTTTCACGGATATCGGACACGAAATGCCTCGGCACATTCTCATCCAATCGTTCGCGTGTGCGTTTGAAAACACCTCTCGACTCGAGGAGATGCATCGCCAGACAAAGCCAAAGACGGATTTTCTTTTGTTCGTTTTCGCGCTCGAATTCGTGTCGTCCTCCGATGCCATGATTTTTTAATTATATTCTTCTTCTTCTTCTTCTTCGATGACGAGAAAATAGTAATAACGCGCTGTTGTTGTTCTCGTCGCGCGTATATCCCAGGTCGTCGTCTTCCTCCTCTCGTTTTCGGTGTGCCTTTCCTCGACTTTTGATTGTTCGTGTTCCGTCTTTAATGTGTGTTTCAATTAAAACAGAGGGGGAGTTTGTTGTGTGACACGAGTCGCGCAAAATTCAAAATTCAAAGAAAACGAAAAAAGACCAAAAAAAAAAGTAAAACTTAATTGACCATCACAGGACGTGTTTCTCTCCGCCTCTCTTTTGTATCAAAACAACCGCACTTTTACCCGACAACAACTTTTCGCACTTATATTACGCGCAAAGCGTTACGCACATCAATCATGAGTTCGGAGAGGACGCATCATTCACCGAGAAAAGAACACGGAGGAGGAACCAGTGTCGGGGTGAACGCTATAAAACCGGCGAAACCACCGAGAGACGCGTCTTCCTCCGCGGGGAAATTATCGAATTCCTCCAGCAAAAACAACGGCAACGACACCATTCACGGAACCCATCATCACCAAAAAGGGGAAACGATTTCCTCGGCGACTTTGACCACCAACGCGACGACTGCGGACAACAGAGGAGGAGGAGGAAGTGGTGGTGGTGGTGCGAGTGGTGCCAAAGTCGAACAAACGCGCTCTCATCATCATTACAGTCACCGCGACGTCCACCATCATCATCATCACGAAAAATCCTCCCCGAACGAACGAATCTTGAAATCCATCCACGATTTATACGAGCGAGGTCCGAACGGGAACCAACCGGGGTCGGTTGGGATCCTCGAAATCGCCAAAGATCCACTCTTGAACGTGACGTGTTGGAAACCGAGAAAAAAAGTCTCCGTTTTGATCATTGGAAATCATTCCGCCGGGAAGAGCAGTTTTATAAACTGGTACATCGACGAGAGCATACAGACGACCGGGGTGGCGATCGAGACGAGAGGGTTTACGTACGTCACTTCCGGACGTAAGAGAGAGTCGCTGAAAGGAGACGCGACGTTTGCGTTTTACGACCACTTGGACGGGTTAGAACGGTTCGAAGGGATACAGGCGAACGTGTTCACCGAGGTGAGCACTTCGAAGGAGAAGAATTTTCCGGCGATTGATTTCATCGACACGCCGGGTTTAGTGGACGGGGAGATGGAGTATCCGTTTGACGTTTCCGCGGCGATTTTGTGGTTGGCGGATCACGTGGATTTGGTTCTGGTGTTTTTTGATCCAATTGGGCAGGCTTTGTGCGGGAGGACGATGAAAGTTATCGAGGCGTTGAACGAGAAACACGCGGAGAAGTTGTCGTATTACATGTCCAAAGCGGATCAAGTGGAGAAAGAACACGATCGACAGAGAGTGTTGATTCAAATCACGCAAAACTTATCCGGGCGAATTAATAACTCGCACGCGTTCAAGTTACCGACAATTTATTTACCCAACGAGCAAAACTCAACCGCGAATATTCCAAACGCCTTGTCCGAGGTGTGCGAGGACATCGACAAAGCGATTCGGTTGACCGTGCAAAAAAATCTCACCGCAATGAAGGACGATTGCGCGAGAATCGATAGAAAAGTAGTGGAGGTGTTAGAAGAGGATAAGTTGAAGAGGGCGGAGAACGTGAAACGGTCGATGCGCGGCGCGGCGTTGCTGGCGTTGTCGTGGGTGTTTATTTTTTTCATGACGTTCGTGGCGTTTGTTGAGTTGTTCGCGTTTCGATTCGTCGGAAATTTTGTTCGTCGTCACGTCATGCCGAGATGTAACGACTTTTTTGCGGCTATTTTGATGGGAATGTTGCCGAGTGAAGTCGACGAGGTTGGGAGGAGTAAATTTAGCGCCATGCAACGTTGGGGAGGCGTGCGACGACGATACGTTTTCGGCGGCGCGTTGTTGGGGTATATTTTAGTCACGTACGTGAAGAACGTCGTGTGGACGCTGAATAAAGTGTTGACGAAGAAAGAACAAGCGAGAATGCAAGCGTATAGGACGTATTTGCAAGGGTTACTGAAGATTCGCTCGAATCTGTATTCCGAGTACTTCAAACAGCTGCACACGCTTTAAAAATTAATATACGACAGTTGTAAATTTTCAGGGCTCTACTTCTTAAAATTACACTCTTGCGGGCGGCTTTATATGCCGCTGCTGCTATTATTACCATTATTATTATCGTGCGACGAATTTTATCGCGTGCTCGCGGCGGCTAAATCGAGTTCAGACGAACCAACCCCGCTCGTCCCTGCGATCGGGGACAAGCGCTCGACTAAGCGATTCCAAAGCGCGTCGACTACTTCTTGTCCGCACGCTTGCAATACCGCATTTTCTTCCGGCGTTAAATCGTTAACGGCGTCCAATAATTCGTCGAAACCACCGTCGTCGTTCGGTCCATCGCCGTCGTAACTCGTCGTTTCAGCTACTTGCAACTGCTTTTGCGTGCTCTTCGCGAGCGACAAGATGCGTTCGTCGTTTCCGAGCGGCGTTCTCCCGCTCGCTAAGATGCCCAACAATAATCCCGCCACGGCGTCAGGTTCCAACAACGCGTCGCCGGTTAAAACGGTCGCCGCGTTTTTTCCGACTAAGCCACCAACTAAATCACCCAACGAAATCGCAAATAGTTCTTCTTCTCTGGTCAATTTCGGCGCCGTCAAGTCCAACACTCGTCTCGGCGAGGCAAACGCCGGAACCGGAGTGGAGTTACCTCTCGACGGCAACAGGATCGGACCTTCAATATCTTCCGGGTTCGGTGGTTGAAACGGTAACCACGACGGCGGTCGCGGGATGAGCGCGAACGCTCTCGTCACGGTTTTCCTCAAGGCTTGTCGCGCTAAAACATCCGCCGCCGCGATGGCTTCTTTCACTAAAACCTTTCTCAAAGATTCCGCTCGTGGAGTCAACACGTATTTCAGAGACTGCTTCAAGCTCGCCGCATCTTCCGGCAACGTTTCTAAATCCACAAACGTATCCGAAGTTTCCGCGACGATACCCATCGCCGAGTTTAACATGACCGCTAATCGTTCGCCTTTCAAAATAGACCCGCCGGCGGACGTTGACGCGTACAAAACTTCTTGCAACGCTCTCTGCGCCGCCGGTCTATCGTCGGACAACAACTTTCTCGCCACAAACGGGTACGCTTCCATGACCAACTTATAATCTGGATTACCGAGCAACGCGATGCCTTCTAAAGTCACCACGGCTCGTCCTAACAACGCAAAGTACGGAGGAATCGAAAACGGAATATCGTTCAAAACGGTCAGCAAATCTTGCGTCATCGCTTGGAACCCGCCCGCCGTGCTCGATAAAGACCCATCCATGTTGTACATTCTCTTCAATTCAGCTTCGTAGTTTTTCGCACCGCCGCCTTTCACGTACGGACTCAACGCTTTATCCATCAACGGCACCACTTTTGCTCGGTCGCAATCGTCCGGTAAAATTTTCAAATCGATGAAATCGTCCACCAACGCCGCGTAATCTTTGTTCGCCAAGTGTACGATGGAGTTTACCATCGCGTCTTGATCTTCCTCGTTAATTCTGGCAACTAAACCGAAATCTAAAATACACAGTTTCCCTTTGGACGCGTCGTTCATGCGCATCAAGTTTCCAGGGTGCGGATCCGAGTGGAAAAAACCAACCTGTAAGAGTTGCACGAGAAAGCACTCTTGCCCGACGCCGACTAATTCCCGAATTTCCGACGGTTCGCATTCGCTCAATTTCACGCCATCGATCCATTCGCTGACGAGAACTCTTCGCGTTGTCAACTCAAAGTTCACCTCCGGGACGTACACGTCCGCCACTTTCTCTTGTTCCATCAATAGTTTTCTCAGCGTGTCTTGATTCCTGGCTTCGTTCAAAAAGTCCAACTCGGTGTAAAAACCAATCGCCCACTCGTTCAACAACGCGACGTAATCCGTGCGTTGCTGAGGCGCAAACCGTTCGATGATGCCTTGATACACCTCCGCCGCGCGTCTTAAGACGTACAAATCTTTCGAAACTGTGGCTAAAATACCCGGTCGTTGCACCTTCACCGCGACGAACTCGCCGGTACTTTTCAACTTGGCGCGATACACCTGCGCTAAACTCGCCGCGGCAACTGGCTGTTCGCTAATCTCCTCGAAAAATTCCCCCAACGGTGCCCCTAACTCTTTCTCGATGATTGAAATCGCATCCGTCGTCGCGAACGGTTTTACGGAATCCTGTAAAATCGCCAACTCGTTCAGTGCCGCTTGCGGCAACACGTCCGGTCTGACGCTCATCATCTGTCCAGCTTTAATATACGTCGGGCCTAACCGTTGGATGATTTCTCTCGCGTCTTTCGCCAACGACGCGCCGTTCTTGGTCAATTCCTCGCTCCCACCTTGCAAGGACAAACTCGCGACTCGAGTCAAAAACGGTACCGATTCTTTCAAAAACTCCAGCCAACGTTGTTGCAACGCGCCGCCTTGCTTCTTCCAATACGTCTGAATCGCCTCCGGAGAATACACGAGCGGTAACCCGTCGTCGTCCACCAAACCTGCGTTTTCCGAGTCCAACGCGACGTACGATTTCTCATTCGCCGGTGCCTCGATTCCTTTCATTCGTACGGTTTTAGAGACGTCTAAAATCGCTTCCGCCGCTTTCGTCGTCATCTGTGCCGCATCCAAAAGACTGCTCGCACCTCCTCCAGCGATTCGAGCGTGCACTTTCACTCCTCTTCCTCTTACTCCTCTCATTCGCGATGATGATGATGATGATGATGATGATGATGACGACGATTGGTGTCGTCGCGCGAAATCTCGAGACACCGAGGAGGAGACGGACGAAAACCGAGAAGTAGTAGTATTATAATTAGTATCGTGCTCGTTAAAAAGAATCCGCTTCGTCCCGTTGTTGTTCACCAAAACTCGCGCAAAGCTTCTCCTCGAAGTCGTCCCCGGGGATGTTTTCGAGGAGGTCGTGAAGATGAGTCGCGCTCGCATTTTTGTTCTCGTATCGTAGTAATAAAAAAAGAAGTGACGTCTGCAAACGACAGCCACGAAAATTAAAAAAAACGCGGATGAAAAATTTCAGGATTTTTTCATCTTCAGTCGTTTGACGTGTTTTTTTTTCTTTTGTGAGCACCCCCCCCTTCTTTTTTTTTCATAAAAAAATACACACATATATATATATAGTAGTGCGCGATGATGATGACGACGATGGAACGAGAACACGAACACGAACGAGAACAGCGGGAAAGGAACAGCAACCGCGGCCTTTGGGGAGGTGGTGGTTTTCGATCGTCGTCGTCGTCTCGCTTTAAAAGCGAGCGCTTTGATTCTCAAAAAAGTGTTCCAAAAATAGACGACGAGGACGGACGCAAAGTCGTTCCAAACGAAGAAGAAGACAAAGAGGAAGAAGACAAAGAACGAGAAGAAGACAAAGAGGAGGAAAAGACGCAACAACAACAAAGTAGGTTATTCGTCCCGGACGAGGAGAAAGCGAGAAGTCAAAAGCGCGATTGGCAGGACGGCATCGCCGGTCGTTCGTTAGCCGAGAGCGGGTATCAAAACGTGGAGAGGAGGAAAGTGTTGGAACCGCCGAGGAAGAACCACGGGATATTTCCAGGGGCGAGACTGCCGAGAGACGAACCGTTCTTCGAGGAGGAAGAGAAAGTGTCTTCGTCCTCTTCTTCTTCTTCTTCGACGATAAAGCGACTCGATAGACTTCCGCAGTACATGAGCGAAATCGAACGGTTCCGTAAAATCGATTTAGCGGAGGAACAAAAGCGCGAGCGCGAAACGCTTCGCGCCAAACGCGACCAACGAGATCACTCGCGACGTCAACGAAACTTAGAACGAGAGAAATTAAATAAAGAGAAAGAAAGACTCGCGCAGGAAACGGAAGAAAACCGTTTACAATTTAAGCGAACGTACGTTGGCAACCGTCCGAACAAGTCCGGCTGCGGATGGGATCCGGTGAACATGAAGCTCAACGAAGCGCGCGTCCGCAAGGAGGATTTGAAAGAAGAAGAGAGGATGCGAATGAAACGGGAAATGGTGGAGAAGAGGACGCACAGCGAGTCGTTCGATATCGTCACGCATTTAGAGAAACGAGGAATGTCATCGTGCGCTGCTTTTGCGAAAGAAAAAACGACGACGACGACGACGAGAGAAGTATCACCGGTTAAAACGGGCGGCGCGGAAAATTTTAATGACTTTGTTGGCATCTGATGACTTTTGCGAAAGAAAAAGGAAGTGAGTTTGATTTGAAAACTGGAAAAGCGTTGTGCGAGTCTCTCTTGTTATCTATTTGTATCTTGTCTTTTCTCGGTCGTTAGTCGCTGTGCTCCTCCTCGGCCTCTGCTTTCCTTTCCTCGACAAAATCAGCGTATTGTTCGTCCGATGGTTCTGGGCACCCTTTTTCGAGCAAATAGTTTACGAAGTCGGTATGCTCGAAGTAACGAGCGCAAGCGATATATTCCCAGGTGTCAAGAGGCGTTTTCGCCTCTTCGACTAAGTATTTGAGGCAATCGAGTTGGCCATACCTTGCAGCGTTGTGCACGCACTGACTCTTTACTTCCTCAGATATCTTTCTTTCGTCAACGAAATATTTCAAGATCTCCACGTGACCAACGCATGTTGCTGGAATTGCCCCATATTTTGCCGAAGGTTGCACTTTGGTGAAAAGAAATCGAACACAGTCGAGGTGTCCTCCAATAGCAGCTTGTTCACACGCCTCTTTTTCATCACACGGGCAATCGTGAGAGAAGCAGTACTTCAACATCTCGAGATTACCTTGAAATGCGGCCCTATTAATCGTCTTTTCATCCCACTCGCACTGTTTCACTTCTCTCGCCCACTTGAGCAACTCGAGTTTGTTCGTTGTAGTTACTTGCCAACAAAACAAGGCTTGATCCATCACGTTTCCTTTGGTATCTTTCTTTCCCCAGGGAACGTGATTCCACGCCCATCCCAACGTCGAAATGGATGAACATTCGTGAATAGACAAACCTAATTCCGATACGTCTACCCCGGCATACTCAAGCACACCCCGACTCTCTGTATTCACCAGTGAAAAGAAACACCGATCCGTCTCGTTCAATTTCGGAAGCACGTGCGAGACAAACACATCCTTGTGATGCAACACCAACCCGGTCCATAACTCCGTCGGTCCAAGCTTCAAACGCTCCATTTCCGCGGCGAGCTCTTCCTTCTCCTTTTTCTTCTTCCTCTTCTGCGCGCCGGAAAGGTTCTTCTTCCCTTGTGTGTTCATGTGTGTTGTTCCATCAGACAAAAGCGAAACTTTGTAACGACTTTTCTGCACAAAAATGCGCCCGTCGTCTGCTCGTGAAGAGATGAGATGAGAACAAAAAACGACCTGCGTTTCCTCGCCGTCGGCGTTTTCCTCCGATTCTTTCTCGCCTTTGCGTTCCCAAATATCCTCCTCGCGAATCTTTCCAACAGTCGGTTCGAATTCTCGACCGCGTTCGACGCGTTCAATCACGCGAAAGAATTCGCGCATTTACAAAACACTCACGAAAAACGCATCACGTCGTCGTCGAGAGTGTCGCCGTTCGTGGGTGCAATATTCGCGCCATTTTGCGGCGCTGGATCGAAGAGTGATGACGGTGTACTCTGGTCTGTGGTTCCGTTCGTGTGTGTTGATGTCCTCACGGCGATTGTTTTGAGTCAGATATACGAGCGCGGTTGCGCGAAGAGAAAGAACGAGAAAACAGTCGAAGATGATGATGAAAATAAAGGTGAACCAACATCTATCGTTGGAGTGTACATGTTACATCCAATCATTATCCTCTCTTGTTTGTCGCGAACGACGAAAGTGGTGCAATTTTTACTCGCGAGTCTGGTCGTGTACGCCGCCGTCGATGTAAAGACGAACAAGCGCTCGCCGACGGTCACCGGCGGCGCGTTGGCGATGTTGTCGTTGGTGCATTTACCATCAGCCGTGACTTTTTTACCTGGAGTGTTGCTCCATTTTTGGTCCGTTCGTGAAAATGAGTTTGGAACGAGTGGGAAGAAACTCGCGGTACACTTTCTGTCGCAGTACGCGTGCGCGTTGGGAACGTTTGTGAACGTCGCGGATAAATACCTGGTGCCGAACGATGAGTTGAAAGAGTGGTTGCGCGTGTCTGTTTTTGATCGGTACAGAGCAGAAGAGTTACAGCCAAACGTCGGTCTGCACTGGTACGTGTATTCGTTGATGTGGGAACGGTTTTTGCCGTGGTATTGCTTCGCATTCCAAGGGTGTGGGATTGTGTGCGCCTTGACGATTACGGCGAGGTTTGCGCGCAGTCAAAGTCCTTTATTCAGCGCGTGCGCGGGGTTGCTGTGCGCGACGGCGTTGGCATCGCACCCGACTTTAGGTGAGTTCGCGTTTACGACGGTGCTGATATTAGCACACGGCACTTCAGTTCGCGTGCTCGAACGTTCCGAGGCGATTAAAATTGTCGCGGACGGGACGATGATCGCGCTCGCCATTTTCGGTTTAAGTTTTGTCACTTTGCGCGCCTGGTTGATAACGAGAACGGGGAATCCAAATTATTTCTTTGCCGTTACGCTGATGTATGCCGTTGGGCAAGTGTATGTCACGTACGAGACGCTTACGTTTGCGCTATCTAAAAAGAAAAATGGGAAGGCGTCGACGAAAGCGGAATAATACTAGCGCGAGATATTTTTATAGTTGATAGTTTCGACGCGGTAGCAACGACAACGTTAGTCCTTCTCGATAATTTTATAGTGTTGCCAACACGCCACGCCTTCCGACGTTGGTGCCTCTGGATCGTCCACCTTCTCTTTTTTCTTCCTCTCTGATTCTTCTTTTCTGCTGTTTACTCGAAAATACACCACGTACCCGGCTAAAATGTGTAAATCGTGGAACGTCGCGTCGTCCCTTCCGAGCCTACGACCGGCGTTAATCAACTCAACCGACCCTATTGGAACGTCCAACTGTTTCGCTATTTCATTCTTACACTCTCCAACCGTACCGAGCGCGTTCCTATACGTATATTGCACCGTCACTTTCTCTGCATCCTTCGGATGCGCATCCCACGGTCTCAATCTCAACGGCACGGGCTCGTCCGGCGCGACGTTCGGATCGCTCCGTTTCTTTATCCTTTGTATTCGAATCTTTTCTCTATCCGGTAAATCTTTAAACGCGTCCGAGTGATCGATAAAAACTTCTTTTGACCACTCCTTCTCCACCTCCTCGTTTGCAAATTCCTCCATGGTTTCAAACCACTCGATGGTCGCTTTATCGTGATCGTCTCTCATATTTTGAATGTTTCGCACCATCCCTCGGGTGAACTTGCCATTTTGCCCGGGCGTTTCGTTCTCTTTAAACGGTTGGTGGGGTTGTTTCTTCTTCGACGTTTTACCCGTTTTCTTTCCTCCTTTCGTCGTTTTGGCCGCGTTTCCGCGGGTGTTGTTGCCATTCGCCTCGCGCATCATCGTCATCGCGTCGTTCGTTCTTCTTCTTCTTCTTCTTCTCAATCAAATCCAGATCTCAAATCCGTTGGGAATAAAAAAAACGCACACGAAAGCACCCCCAAACTCTCTAAGAAGAAGGAAAATGCCCTCTCACTCTCGCACTCCGAACGAGACAGAACTCTCTCTCTCTCTCTCTCTCTCTCTTTCAAGATCGTCTACTCTTTCGTCTCTTTCGTCTCTTTCGTCGCAAATCGTCGTCGTTGCAATAAACACACCGCCGACCCGCGAGAGAAGAGATGAGAGATTAAATAATTTTTGTGATGATGTTTTTCGTCCATTTTACAAAACAAGCGTTTCGAGCTCCAAATTCGCTCCCTCATAAAAAAAAACAAATTCGAGGGAGCAAAAAGAGGGGGGAAGAGATGAAGGTTGCGACGAGGACGACGATGTGCGCGGCGATGAAGCGGAAAGCGATACTGATGAGAGCGCTGACTTCGAGGACGACGACGACGACACCGACGACTGGAAGATTTTCTTTCTTTTCTAATCACGGGGACGACCAGCGGCGTTATAATCGGCGGCAGAATCACGAAAAGTTCACGAGACGACGACTGCAACGAGGAGGGGCGAGCAGTAGCGGGGGTGAATCATGGAGCGATGATGATAAAAGCAGCAGCACAAACAGCAATTCTGCGAGTGGAGGGACGATAAATTCACCCTTATTGCGATTCGACGACGCCTTGTACGAGTATCTGTTGAAGAACACACGGGAACCGAAACTGTTGAAACAGTTGCGAGAGGAAACGAAAGCGTTTAGTCCCGTCGGCGCTCGGATGCAAATACCTCCGGAACAAGGGAATTTTTTACGACTCGTAGTGGAGATGATAAACGCGGAGAAAATCATCGAGATTGGCGTGTTTACCGGGTACAGCTCGTTAGCGATGCTCTTACCGATGACCGAGCGGTCGTACGACGGCGACGTTCGTTTCCACGCGTGCGATATCGACGACGACGCCATGGCGGTGGCGAGAAAGTTTTGGAAAGCGGCGAAGGTTGAACACATGGTTCGCGAGCACGTCGGGGATGCGAAAGTGAGCGTAGAACACATCAAAGAGGAGTTTGGGGAAAATTATTTCGATTTAGCGTTTGTGGATGCGGACAAGAGGGCGTACATGGGGTATTACGAACAGTTGTTGCCGATGATGAAGAAAGGCGGTTTGATTATCATCGATAACGTGTTGTGGTACGGACGACCGGTGAATCCGGATTTCGACAAAGATAAGAAAACGATCGCGATTAAAGAGTTTAACGAGTTCGTCGTGAACGACTCGCGAGTGAGTCATAGCTTAGTACCCATTGGTGATGGGATTAGTATTTGTCGCGTGCGATGAGAGAGACGTTGTTGGTTTGTGAAGCGCGCGCCGTATATGCGTGTGATATAGATTCTCCATCTTCTAACTTTAGTTTTATAATAGAGTAACTAAAAATCTATCACTGTGTGATGCTACTGTGTTCGCTATTATTTCTTCTATGCATCTATATCTATATCCAACTCTCGCTCTTTCCGCTACAAAAAGTAATCCGGTACCGTGCGTTTACCCGGCGCCGCGCGATTGGAATCGGGCGCCGCTTCAAACACTTTGAACCGCGGCGTGAAATGTTCGTCCAATTCGAGTAAGCTCGCCACGTTCCCACATCGATAGCAGTAATTCGGCGCAGACCAAACCGTCACTAATTCTTTGTCAAACATCCACTTGTACCCTTCCATGACTAACTGATGCGCTCGACAAATCAGTTTCAACGCGTTCTTCTCGTTGAAGCTTTTACACGCATCGTCGCCGAATAAATAACCCGCGCCTCGAGGAGACAAACCCCAACCTTTGATGTCCTCTGGATCTGACCACAGCAAATCGCACATCGGCCCTTCGTGCGGAACCTCTCTTTTTCTATCAATCGCTCTAATCTCGTCGATGGTTGTTATATTCGGCGACAATCCTCCGTGTACGCACAGCGCTCTCCCGTCAATCATCGCCGATAAAGACAAGTAATCGAACACGTCCGTGCAATATCTCCACACGTTCACGCTCCCGTATTTTCTCAGGCACTCGTCGTAAAAACCGTACACTTGCGTGATCTGCCGACACTCGTGATTCCCGCGGATCAAAAACATTCGGTCCGGATACCTCACCTTCAGCGCCAACAAAAGCAAAAACGTCTCCACGCTATAAAACCCTCTGTCCACGAAATCTCCCATGAATAAGTAATTCGTATCTGGACACTCCCCGCCGACGGAGAATAACTCCTTCAAATCGTAAAACTGGCCGTGAATGTCCCCGCATATCGTCACCGGACTCGAAATATTTTGCACGTTTGATTCTTCCACCAAGATCTCCACCGCCATTTGACAGAGCTTTTTCACCGAGTTCTCGTCGATTATCTCGCACTTACGCAAAGTGGCAATCCACGCGTCCACTTCAGATGACGACGCCATTCGTAGTATTCGTATTATATAACAATACGTCGAGAAAAGAGAGAGAGAAAGAGGATTCGTTTCCACGGGAAAGCGAGAGGAAATCGAATTCAAATCCCTGTTGTTTGCGTTCGTCTTTCGCGTCTCTGCTACGCGCACAAAACGCGTCTCTTCTTGGGCGCAAAAAAGAGCCCCGCGCAAGAACACCAACAACACCAACGAAACGCTCGAGACGACGTCTTTTGATGCGCGTATAACGTAGTCCAAAAGGTTGTTTTTTAATGACGAATTTGGTTCAAAAATCCTCCAAAAGTTCCTCCAAAGACTGAACCTTTTGCTCATCACACGAAGCCCCGCTGTTGTTGTTCTCGAGCGGTATCAGAGCACGCGCACGATCATCGAGAGAGGCGCTTTATACTACGTTTGCGTGCACTCTCTTCTTTTTCACCTCTTACTTTTGCGTAAACGAAAGAAACAAGACGCATCACATCACATCACACAACGAAGACATGACGGTTGCGGCGAAAGACAAGAGGGAAAACGCATCCTCGCAACGCGCCGTGGAAGCCATCTCGCGCATAGAAACCTTAATAAAATCTATACAAAAAGGAACCTTAGAAGAGGTCATAAAATCCTGCCTCGCATTCCGCGACCAAACGGAGGTATTGAGCGCACGAGACGTGAAAGGAAGAGGGTGTTTACACTTAATAGCGCAGAGGCGAGACGTGGCGGCGGTGGATATTTGCAAACACTTGGTGGGAAATGTAAAGTGCGACGTGGAGATGAGAGACGCCGACGGCGCGACAGCTTTACTCATCGCGATGTCGAGAGCGAATGCTTTAGTTCTGGAGTATTTGTTAGTGGATGGGAAAGCTGACGCGCTGGTGACATCGAAGGACGAGAGGAACGCGTGGCACTTTTTAGCCGAGTGGGACGGCGGGCGAGAGCAGGCGAGAGAGACGGCGGACGTGTTGATGACGAAATGTGGTGGTGGGCCGGAGAGAGTGCAAGAGGTGAAACGAATGTTGGAGAAGAAAGCGAGTGGAGGGAATACCGGGTCGCCGTTTTTGTTCGCGGTCGGGTGCGGGTCTCACGAAGTGGCAAAGTTGCTTTCTCGGGAACTCGACATCGAAGGGAAGCGGGAGACGATACGCGAGGAGACGTTGCAGTCGGGAGTCGGCGCTGTGGTGTTAGCAACCGCGAGTGGCTGCGTGGAAACCTTACGGTTTGTTTTAGAAGATTGTAAAATAGATGCAAATCAGAGAGCGGAAGGTGGGATGTCTGCTTTGCACGTGCTCGCCAGTCACCCGAAATGGGCCGGGACGGATCCGGAAGACTCGGAAACGAGAAAGAAAGCGCTTGACGTTTTACTCAATAATGGAGCCGATGCGAACGCTCGAGATAAAGACGGAATGAAAGCGATACACGCAGCTGCCGCGTGTAGAAGAGAGGATGTGGTTGAGTATTTGCTTTCGCACACGGAAAAAGATGAAAATTTGAAAGAAGAAGACGAGTGGAACGCGCAAGCGGTGATGCGACGCGTGGAGGAGTTGATCATGGAGATTCGCAGACAACACAGCGGCCAAGCGGAAGGCAATCCCGAGCAAAATTTGCACGATTTACCACAAACTAGCGTAACTAGGCACACACTTGGTCCACAAAAGAAGTTATCCGAGGAGGAAATGAAAGAAGCAGAGCAACATAAACGCCTCGGCGACGAAGCGTTCGTCGGCGGTAAATACCAAGACGCCTTGGACGCGTACACGAAAAGTTTGGAAACCGACGAGTGGAACGCGAAAGTGTGGGCGAACAGGTCCGCGTGTAAAGAAAAACTGAACGATTATTTGGAAGCGAGAAAAGACGCTGTCACTGCGAGATCACTCGACCCAACCTACCTGAAAGCCTGGTTTCGTGAAGGCAAAGCGGCGAGGGCGATGAACGATTTCGAGGGCGCCGCGGTGGCGTTTTTTGAAGGTTTGCGCTTGGACGAGAATAACGCAGATCTGAAGAATGGATTCGAGGAGGCGGTTTCCGAAGGCAGAAGAGCGTTCATGCAGCAAGAAAAGAACATGAATAAGAAGTGATGAAAGTATCTATCCAAAAGAAATTGTTTAACGTTGAGTTTGATACACATAAATTCATTAATACAAGTACAGTATGTTTATTTTCTACCAGTTGTCATCACGGTCTCGTTGTTTGTGATATCAAAAAGCCGGCGCGAGTTCCTCTTCGTTCTGATGCATACCGTTGGAGTTTTCGTTTTCGGGACTTTCCGCGTCGTTTTGCTTCGCCGCGTCCATCCTTCGCGTCGCTTCTTTCAAAATTCTTCCCAGTCGGTCTTCACCGTTGACCATGAGCGTCGCTCGATCGCGTATGATTTCTTCCAGCGCCAATTGGTCGTCTAATCCAGTTCGAATGAAGTTTTGAGGATCGTGCTCGTGAATTTGTAATTGTTCGGCGAGTTGTAACCATAAAGAGTTGTTTTGACCGGCGGAGAAGACGGTTTCTTTTTCTTCCGGCGTCGCCTCTGCCGTCGGCACGGATGCCGTCGTGTTGTTCAAAACTGGCACGGGAAGAGTTGTAGTTGTCGTCGTAGGTTTGATAGTAATCGTATCATCTGACGACGACGAAATCGTCTGCTTTCTGAGATTCTCCTCCTCCTTCCGTTTCCTTTCTTCCAAAAACCTCGTTCGACTCATCGATAACCTCGCGTGCATCTGATAACAACTCACGCACAGTCGGAACCCTTTTTTTGAAGCACCTTCTCCTTCTTCTATGTTGTTATTGTTCTTGTTGTTCCTGGACCTAGGCGAAAATCCATGATCGCCACCACTCGAAGCCGTATTCCCACTATTAAACACCGTCCCTTGACTCTGGTGCGGCGACTGCGGCCCAATCTCCAACATCGTATTCTTCACTCTCTCTTCCTCGCGAACGGCCATTCTTCCAACCCCGACTAACTCCTCGCACGCTTGACAAGAAGGTGAATGTTGTACTTGATGTTGTTCTCCGCGTGATGACATCGCATCTTCGCCGCTTCCATCATTTTTCGTCGACTTCTCTTGTTCGCAGCACGCGCCGCACTCCCACACGAACCCAACCAGATGTACGTTGCACACGTCGCACCTCTTCGGCGCTGAAATCGACGATCGATCGATATCCTCCGCCGTCCCGACGACTTCATCCGGCGTTTCCGTAAACCGAACCGATTTTTTCCTTCTTTGTCCTCTTTCGTGGTGCACAGAGGCGTGTGGTTGCTGACTCACCACGCCCCCAAATTTGGCATCGTCTCGGTCCTCGCTCGTTCGCTTCGGCGTCGGCGCTGCCGTCGGAGAAGTGCTGCTGTTACCAATAACATTGTTGTTGTTGTTGTTGTTGTTATTTTTCGGTCGCGCGTTGACTAAGATCGGCGGGACCGTGCATCTCGCGTACCCGTTCATCTCGATCGAGCGTTCTTTTTGGAATGCTGACGTGTAAATAAAAAAGCGACGATTGGAAACTCTCGATGAGAGTGAGATTTAGGACGCTTCTTTTAACGCTCTGCCGCCGTTGCAAACGATGAGACTGAAAAAAAACTGCGACAACAAAAGACTCTCGTTGCGCGAGTATTGTGTGTGTGTGTGAGAGAGAGAGAGAGAGAGAGAGAGAGAGAGAGAGAGAGAGAGAGAGAGAGAG